>Ga0209628_10000776_pt1 | contig 19881 bp, 20 predicted proteins | sample TergutCu122P4_FD_187285 | JGI IMG/M metagenome (GOLD analysis project Ga0209628, IMG submission 187285) | Cubitermes ugandensis P4 segment gut microbial communities from Kakamega Forest, Kenya - Cu122 P4 (SPAdes) (version 2) | ecosystem: Host-associated > Arthropoda: Insects > Digestive system...
TCGGCTGTCAATTGTTTGATGGTTTCCTGATGTTCAGGCGCTGCAATCAGGTTTCGGGTTTCGTAAGGGTCGTTTTTCAGGTCGAAAAATTCGTTGGTGTCCCAGATACCGTGGTAACGGATTAATTTGTACCGGTCGGTACGCACGCCGTGCATGGTAGGCGTCTGCGGAAAATCATACTCCCAATAATATTCGTAGAAAATACGGTTGCGCCAGTCGACCTGTTTTCCTTCCATCAATGGGATAAATGATGCGCCGCTCATGTGTGCAGGTTTTTGCAAACCGGCCATCTCGAAAACGGTAGGCGCTATATCAATATTTTGTATCATTTGATCAACCACCATTCCACCTTTGCACAATTCCGGGCAACGCGCCAACATGGGCACACGCACTGATTCTTCGTAAAAATGACGTTTATCAATCAATCCGTGCTCGCCCCATGCAAAACCATTGTCGCCCATGTAGATCACCAGGGTTGATTCGGCTAATCCGGCTTCTTCCAGATAATCCAACACTGCGCCTATACTGTCATCCAGTCCGCGCAACGCTTCACAGTAACGAATCACATTGGCTTCCCACGGTTCTCGGCCATGATAGGCATAATCCACGCCGTGCCAGCTTTCGCGCTGTGCTTTTACCCAGTCAGGAAGCATTGCTTCTCCGTAATAATCAGCGCCTGAAGCCGCTTTTCCCGTTTTAGGATCAATGCTCGGCAATTCCCTGATTCCATATTGAGGCGTATGGAAACTTTCGGGTACAGGTATTTTTTCATTGGCGTAACATCCCGCATGACGCCTGGCAGGCGAAAAATTGTCGTGTACCGCTTTGTGTGACAGGTACACAAAGAACGGCTGCCCGTTTTTCTGCTGTTTCATCCAGTCGATGGTATGTTCGGTGAGCAGGTCGGTGATGTACGTATCGTCTTTATATTCCACCCGTTCGCCATTGATATTTAGCGTAGGATTGTAATACACGCCCTGTCCCAAAAAGCTTTCCCAGTGATTGAATCCGGGACGCGGCTCATCGCTGTCGTGTCCCATGTGCCACTTCCCGAAAAAGGCAGTCTGATAACCCGCTTTTTGCAGATATTGTGGGAAAAATGTCAAACCTTCGGGCACAGGCGCCGAATTGTCCACAACGGTATGCTGGTGCGAAAACATCCCTGTAAGGATGGACGCACGGCTGGGCGACGAAAGCGATGTGGTAACGAAAGCATTTCGCAAGTAGGCGCCTTCCCGAGCCAACCTGTCCATGTTGGGTGTTTGCAGAAAGGGAACACGTCCTGTAAAACCCATAAAATCATAACGATGGTCGTCGCTGAGGATAAAGATGACGTTGCGCGGTTTTCCTGCATCGGGTAATTTTGGCAAATCCAGCGATGGCTTTCCGCCTCCTCCTCCGCATGATACAAGGGCAGGAACTAGACCAAGATACTTAAAGTGATAATTTTTCATGATGTTTTTTTAATTTTTCGTGCTGCAAAGTTAATGTAAAGTTGTAAGAAATCATGAAAAATGATATTTTTGCATCATGAAAATCATTGATCTCACCCACCCCATCTCTGAAATCATGCCCATGTATCCGGGCACTGATGCGCCAAAACTTCATGTTGCATACAACATCAAAGAAGTTGGCTTCATGGAAACGCTGATTAGCCTGTATTCGCATACCGGTACACATATTGACGCACCTGCGCACCTCTATGCCGGTGGACGTACACTTGACCAATATCCTGTTGAACAGTTTGTAGGTAAGGCATTGGTCATCGATTGCCGCCACCTTCAAAAAGAAGACAAAATTTCACTTCAGCTGTTAGAGGAAAAAGGAAGCGAATTGGATGAGGCAGAATTTATTCTATTCCTTACCGGGCACAGCGTTTTGTGGGGGAACCCTGAATATTTTGGTAGTTTTCCTGTAATGTCGGATGAGGCAGTAGAATGGGTTAACCGGCGCAAACTAAAAGGTATTGGTATTGATGCCCCATCGTTTGACCCTGTTACGGTTGAAAATTTGGAGCAGGCCGCCGAAGAATTACACCATCACCGGGAAATTTTAAAAACCAATAATACCCTTCTGCTTGAAAACCTTTGTAATTTAAAGAAAATTGGCGATGATTTATTTACACTGTGCGCCCTGCCACTGAAAACAGAAAACGCCGACGGAGCGCCAGCAAGGGTTATTGCGATGGTGGGATGACTGATACATTAAAGGTTGATTTTCCAGTGGCCGCCTTTGTCGCTACCAACACGTTCTATTAAACCTTTGGTTTTGAGTTTAGAAATATTAACCCTTATGTTTTCTGCTGCTATGCCTACCAAAATTGATAACTCAAGTTTCCCACCCCAATTAATACCTCAAGTTTCCCACCCCAATTAATACTATAAAAGGCGAGGGCTCTTTATTGTATAATGCTGATATTCATCATTTTGCTACGACGCATAAAGTAATTTCTCATGACTTTTATTTAATTGACTTACAGCATCTAAAATCAAACGCCATTTGATATATATCAACCTTCCTGTAATAAGGAGAGGATAGGTATTGATAACACTATGGCAATCCACGCCGCATTATTTTCAACTAAAAAATTAATCATGGCTTTTTTATTTGTGATGTATATACTGTTTTCTATTTATAACCATCTCGCAACTCCTCCATGATGAGAACATGTGCCTCTTCTATTCCGACTAAAACTATATGTCCCATCTCTACACAATGCTGTTGCACCTTCCGGAGGTGAATTATACTTTGTGGGTGATTGAACTTTATGCCCAGAAGAATTTGTATAGTATCTTACCGAAACGTCAGCCGTATTGCTTTTTGGCGCGTTTTGGATAGTAAAACCGTTGTTCTTATTATAATTTTCAAGATATTTTGAATATACATACCCAACTTTATCTTTATACCGAATAAGCATCCATTCGCAATTACACTCTTTGTCAACTGTTACCAACGTTCCTTTTGGAATAACGGTAATGACAGTACTGCTTGTATTTGCGGCTGCCCTTAAATTCAAATTTGCAGATACTACCTTTGTAATTGTTTGCGCATAAATACTTAACGATGCAAATATCAACAGGATAATTAAAAATAATCTTTTCATTTTGATGGTTTCTAATTATTTCCCTTCTCCAATAAACTTGCGTCAATCGTTATTGCCTCAAATTGCGGCAATTCTGCAATATCCAAATATTGCTTTGTTATTATATCCAAAAAGGATTCCGTTTCAATATCTTTTTCAAGATATGGCTCAAAATCGGGATGCTTTTCCAAAATCTTTTCATCGCTGATTTTTAGGCGATGCCGGATGGCTTTGAAAAACTTGATTTCCGAATACTTGATAATGTTGTCAGCCTTAATCATCTGAATGGCATAGTTAATAAGGATTATGCCTTCTTCTTCCATCAACGATGAATTTTTCAATTCATTAAGATAGTCCGACATAAATTCTTTCCCCTGTTTATTGAGTTTATCAATAAGCAGATTTACCTCCGTTTGAAAATCAATACCCTTTAATATGGGTATTTTTTCACACATTGATATTAGCAAGGGAACTTCTTCCTCTTTGTCTATCTCGCCATCGCAAGCCATACAGCAAAATGCTGTTTGAAATAAAAGATTACTGAATTTGGTATCCATGATTGTTCAATATTATTTGTTAAATCCTATTCTTGTTCGTTCTTTTTTGGGTTCGACATTTTCACTGTCCATTTTGGCTTTAATTGTTTCGTACTTTTTTAATTCCTGTATCGAAACAGAAGGTTTTGTCGATTTGATAACCTCTTCCAAAAGTTTCATTGTTATTCTCGACTTCAATTTCAACGCCATACGTGCGGTTTCGTTCACCAAAAATTCAATATCCGACGAAACATAATTTGCTGTCAAATTGGCAAGTTGCCCATAATCTATCCCGAAGTCAAGAGGTCGGTTTTTGAGATACATTTCAAACATCGCTTTTCGCGCTTCGAAATCGGGCGGTGATAAATAAAATTTTTTGTCCAATCGTCCCGCCCGTAACATGGCTGGGTCAATCATGTCAGGATAGTTGGTTGCACCGATAATAAATATACCTTTTTCGCCTGTTCTGTCCATCTGCGCCAGCATTTCGTTGACGGCGCTTTTCGACATTTCGTGTGCGTCGCTGACGCGATTGGGTAATAATTCGTTGATTTCGTCGATAAAAATAATGGTGGGGGCGTTTTTTTCAGCTTCTTTAAACATTTTGGCAATGTTTTCCTGTGTGGCGTTTACATACCTGCTTTTTAATGAAGAAGGTGTCATCAACATAAAATTGAATCCGACCTCTTCGGCAAAATGTTTCGTAAAAAAAGTTTTTCCGCAACCCGGCGGACCATACAGCAACATTCCGTTGGGAATAGTAACACCATATTTTTCGTATTCTTCGGGATTGTGCAGGGCATCAATTACATCTAATTTCAACTGCGCCTTCAATTCGCTCATTCCGGCAATAGCCTCAAAACCTTTGTGTTTTACTTTTGGTGAAGGTTTTACCTTTGGTATCTTTTCGGGTTCGGGCGTATCTATTTCGTCAACCTCATTTTCGCCGTTTATCATTTCATCGGCTGATTGAAAACGTTTTTCGGGGTCGTGATGTAAGGCTTTTCGGAGGGTTGTCACAATGGTTTCATCGAAATCGAATATTCTGTCAGAAATATCGGGAAATGCAAGCGGCGATTTACGTTTTTCTAAAACAGCATCTTCCGCTTTGATGCGCTCTGCCTGATATTTTGAAATATCCACAGACCATGGCGGCATTCCGTAAAGCATACAATACATAACCGCGCCAACCGAAAACAAATCAGTTTGAGGCGAATACAAATTGTTGAAACATTCGGAAGCCAAAAAGTTTAAATTCAAACCTTCGCGGTTATACGCTTTGGTAGATTGATGAAACGAACGTGCATAACCGAAATCAATGATTTTTGCCTGCGGAACATCGCCCGACAAATCGAGCATGATGTTTTGCGGGGTTATTTCATTGTGGATAATCGGGTCGGGCAACGAATGTAAATAACTCAAACCCTGCAAAACGCCCGACATGATTTGTATTACGTCGTACCACGACGCAATGGGTTCACGCGCTATACGTTCCGCCAATGTTTCACCCGAAATAAAATCCAATACTAAATACGCAAATTTTCTGTTTTCGTGAACAATTTCGCTGCTGTCGCGATACGAAACTATATTTGGGTGTTTCGCCGTTTTCAAAAATTTGATTTCTAACAAATTGCCTTCGCTGTCGAAAGCCGTGCGATGCAGTTTGGCGTAATCGAACAGTTTGAGAAAATACAATTTGCCGTCCGTTCCCTTCACGCGGTAAGTTTCGGCATTGCTGCCGCGCTTGATGAAAAGAAGAACGGAATACTTGTCATCAAACAGAAAACCTTTGTGTAATATGCCTTTACGATTTATTTCCATTTTGTACTATTTTTTAAAAATTTTACGAAAATGTCTTCCCAATTCTCTTGACACTTGTTCAAAAGGCGGCAAATCTTTGATTTGTTCACTCAATGAGCCTGCCCAACGAACTTTGAAAACAGGCAAAAGATGTTCGATGCGATTTTCCAAATTTGCAGGGTTCAGACTTTTGTGCCTGGTTTTTGTTTCAAATTCAAAAATATAATCGCTCATTTCTAACCCTTCAACTTCCGACAAATACCACAAATCATAAAAGTCGCGCGGCTGTTGGCGAGATAGCAATGAACGCATTTTTTCAGTCATCACTTCCGGCAAGGAATAACATTGCAACGACGACATAACGTGGTCTGAATAGGTTGAAAACAAATATTTTTTCTCGATATCGAATTGTAAAATTTCATCTGTTGAAATATCCACTTTGACTTGTTTTCCTGCGCCGCCCAATGGTCCCGTGTAGGCAATATAAAAATTGATATTGCCGGTTTCATGCTCTCCAAATTCCTTGATTGAAAATGAAATATTGGCTTCGTCCTTAATATATTCAAATAATTTTTCAAAAGCGGCTTTAATTTCATGGTTTGCAATGTAAGAAATCAAGGTAAAGTCCAAATCTTCCGAAAAACGATAATTTTCAAAATAAAATTTTTTCAAAACTGTTCCACCTTTAAAAACAAGAATTTTGGACAATAACTCGTTATGGGCAATGCCGGTAATTATCCACGAAAGAATATAATCCTTTTCAATTTGCGTATCGCGCACAGCATTTTTATTTGCCTTTTGTTGTATTTCTGCAGGTCGTATCATGTTGAAAGTGACGTTTTAATTGTTTCTATATCTGCATTTTGCTGAATATTCCATCGCGTATTTATTTTTCCGTTTTTTGGGGCTTCTGTGTCGAGTAACGAAATAGATGTTGTGCGATGGTTTTGCAAATTTGCAATAATTGGCGTTTCAATTTGCAATAATTCAAGTAAATATCCCAATCTCTTTATAACAGCCTGTGAATTAAACAGTAAAGAATATTTTAACAATGTGTCAAAATTGATTTTTTCTTTTGCCATAAATATCGCTTTGGCAATTTCTACAATTCCTCCGGCATAATCGGGTTTATTCAGGCAATCAATGATTGTCTTTTCCAAATCACTGCAATATACCTTGTTAAAGTTATCAATCCACATTTTTTTATAACCGAAAAAACGGTTTTCTTTGTGAAATATAAACTGAAATTTCACGTCTTTGATGAACAGTTTTGATGGTTTAATTTGTTTGTTTACAACAATTTGTTCTTTCAATGAAGGTTGGGTAATCAATTGATGAATTTGTAGCGCAGAATAATAGCCGATGTAATAATTCTGTCCGGCTAATGTTTCTGCCAACAAATGCCAATCGGGCATAAACGCTTCGCTATTACACTCGTATGGAACGATATAATAAACGCCTTCTTTAATTCGCATAAGAACACCGTTGTTCACCATCATCGTCAACTGCTGCGAAATAGACTTTTTTGAAAGTTCGGGAAAGAACTCGTAAATTTCCTCAATATGAAACCAAGTTTTTCCTTCTGCAGTCAATTTTGAAAGCAGTTTACTTGACAAAACCGTAATGTTCTTATATTTCATATCCTTTTATCTATATTTTTTATGGCTGCAAAGATATAAAATGCAACAATTACTCTAACAAGCCTCCTCCCGGTTTTTGTTCATCGGGCATTAAACCAATTAATTGAACAAGAACAGGACGAACAGCCGAATTTTTACCTGCCGCCGCCAACTGCAATCCCTGATTGACAAGTTGACGTGCTTTGGTGGCGTCCTTCCACCGGAACGTATGAAACTCGCTGTTGATATATCGCAAATACTCAATAAGACCGGCATCGTCTGAAACAAGGTTGCGAATTCCAAAATCCATTTGACCTATTTCTTTTATCAATTCTTTGGCTTCTCTCGTATTCTTCTCTTTGATGATGTATTCGATTTTTTGCCGATATTCTTTCATGCGAGCATTTATTTTTTCCATGTTCAATTTCTCGTCAAAGCCATTTGACTTGATTTTATCAATCAAATCTTCCAACTCGAAAAAAGAGTCTTTCAATTCTTGTTCAACGTTAGGCCATTCGGTAGCCTTTTGGGCATTGTCGAGTTCAAAAAGAATTTTGCGTAAATTATCTTTTATTTTCAATTTACCATCAGCGCTACCCTTTTCATTCTCAAATTGAGTTTCAAGGTTTTCAATCTGTTCTGCAATGTCATAAGCATTTACCGACATAGCCGCACGTTTGGCTTTCGAAATTTCTTTTGCCAAAAAATCCTCTTTGGGCGGTTCTGGTTGTTTGATTTGTATTTTTAATTCTTCAGTATGTTCAATTGTAGGGAAATATGCTGAAAAGAACATTTGTTCCGACCTGTCGACCTTTATGGTTATATCCACAGGACTGCCTTCGGGCAATAATGTTGGAATACTCTCACCGGTAATCACTATTTCCTGAACCAAATTGTTCAGAATCGGATTGGTACCTTCCGCATTATAATCCCCCTGATAAACGGGAATACGAATAATATCATTTGCTATTCCGGGACGTATCTGTCTGCTTGTTTTCAGTCCGTTGATAACGCCTGTTGCCGGTAGTTTTTTAATCTTTTCCAATCCCTTCGCAGGCATGAACAATCCTTTTTCTTCAGTATCAAACCATTTTTCAATACCGATGTGGTACGGTAAAGTACTCATGCCTTCAAGACCGCCAATTCCCTGCAAAATATTGAATTGATTGGGTTGACAGTCCATTTTGTTTCCTTGCTCGTCATATACATTTACAGTGAAAGCGTTGGAACAGCCTTCCTGTAATAGTACCTCAATTAGCGCTGCTTTTTCGCCAATCTGTTTCCTTCCGCTCGACCAAGCGCCATCGCCACGAACAAGTTCGCAATATATCTTTTCGGGAAATACGCCTATGGTTTTTCCCTTCAAAACTTTGATATTGATCATTTCGTCCAACTCCACGCTTGTGGCTTCGTATTTGATGTCTAATTGCAATTTGGTTTTATCGCGGGTTATCTCTTTTACTTCTTCCGAAATGGAAATAGTAGATGCAAACAAGGCAGCGCCTTTGGCAACTACGGTCATCGGGTCGACAGATGTATCTACCTTTTCGGTGATTTGCTCTTTGAGCATTCGGCGAAGAATGGGCGAGTATGTAGGACCGCCCACCAAAATCAATGCGCCAAGGTCGGAACCTTTCAAGTTATTGCGTTTCAACAAATCTTTGGTAATGTCAATGGCTTTTTGGAAAAGAGGCGCGAGCACATTTTCTATATCTTGTTGTGTAACCGTAATGTCAATTTCGGGTTCTTCGCCGTTTTCGTCCTTGAAAGGTAAATCTCCAAGTTCTGTTAAAATATTGTGCGTATCTTTAAAAGACATCTGTACTTTCGCTTCTTCTGCAAGTCGTTTTACTGCGTTTCGTAAAATTTCGTGTTTATTTGTATTTTCAAGTACATCTTCAATCGCATAATTATCCCGCAAATATGGGATAATAATTTGGTCAGCAATTGCTTCGTCCAAATTTTTACCGCCTAACCAATTATCGCCTTCGGTATCTTTTACGCTCAAAATACCTTCTTCCGATTTTACAATGGCAGCATCGAAAGTACCACCACCAAAGTCGAACACGAGCCAATAACAGTCTTTTTCTTTTGCCGTTAATCCGTAGGCAGTAGCGGCAGCAACAGGCTCTTGCAAAAGTTCAATGTGCTTGAACCCTGCCAATTTTGCTGCTTGTATGGTAGCCTCTTTTTGCGGATTTAAAAACTTTGCGGGAACTGTAATCACGATTGATGAAATATTTTCGTCCTTAATTAGAGTTTTGAGTTCTCTCAAGACTTCTGCTGACAATTCTTCTGAAGAATATTCACGCTCCATATTTGTACTTTCGTACTTGTGAGTAGTTCCCATTGTACGTTTGAACTCAATGTAAGTGTTGGTTTTACCTACCTCAAAAGTTTTTAAAGCCCTTGTGTTATCAAGATTTAGTCCATTGATAGCAGGCTGCCCAACAAGTGTAACTTGTTTTTTATTAAAACTTATGCAGGAAGGAGTAATGTCTGTACCTGCCTGCCCTCTGTTTTTGGTTACAGGGTTTCCATTTTCCATTCTTGCGATGGCTGAATTGGTTGTTCCCAAATCAATTCCGTAGTCTATTTTATTTCTCATTTTATTGATTTTATGATGATTAATATCCAACTGAAACTTCTATTTGTGCTGTTTGTATCATTTTTCCGTTATAATTCACTTGTGGTATCAGGATTTTTGTAATGATTTCGGCATCCTTTTCCAAATTTTCATCGGGAATGGAATTTGCAACAATCACTTTCAAACCTTGATGGAATGATTTTCCCAACAATTGTGGCATTTCATAACCGTTAGCCGCCAAATTATCCTTCAATTTTTCCACCGAGCGCGTCAACTGCTTTAATCCCTTTGTTCCTGCGTCCATAAGTTTGATGTTGCGTTCAACTATGTTTATCTCACTTGCCACCTTCAACGCCAAAGAATGGTCAGGCTCTGCATTCGGACTTGAATTTGTCTGTTTAAGCACTTCCATTATCGCATTCATTAATTCAGTCTGTTTGTCAAATTCTTTTACCAAACTTTCGTCTATTGACGTTTTCGTTTTGCTCAACTGCTCAATCATATCCGTCTTGTCTGATTTTTGCCTTTGGCTCAACAACAGGTACAAAACGCCCGAAATAATGATTGCCGCAAGTATGCCGATAATCGTCCATAATGTGGTTCTTCCCAACGAATTATCAACTTCCGATATTTTTTGTTTGGCGTTTGTTTCGAATGTTGTAATTTTCAAATCTAAATCCTGTGTGGTTTGATTTGTGGCATCTCTATTGGTTTGGAATTGTCTTTGTAACTCCTCAATTTGTTTGTTTGCAACTGTAAGTTGATTTGAAAAATCGCTTTTTTGATTTTTCAATTCTGTTTGTAACTGTCTAACGGATTGCTGCAACTGAACGATTACAAGACTATCGGAATACGGAGTCTGCGCAAGCCCTGTCATTGTAACAAACAGAAAGAAGATGTTGTTGATTATTTTTTGCATGGCTACTTTGAATTTTATTGTTTTCCTGAATATGGTATTTTTGATTTTGAAATTTCAATGTCTATATTAACATTTGGGCTTATTTTTTCTCTTATCATTTTGCTCACAGAATAGTTTATCTTGTTAAAATTGGCAAGAGGGGCAAAAGTTATTTGTTTAAGTGCAGAAAGCGGAATAAAAATTTCTTTGTAATTTACGATTTCATTCTTTCGGCTTTTGAATTTTGAGTCAAAATGAGCAAAGATGGCTAATCGTCGTTCTTTTTCGGACTGATATGCAATATCTTTATAAACAAGACAATTCTGAATTATAGTACGCTCAATGTTGTCAATTCTTACCTTTCTATCATTTAAAATACTATCCAAATCATTTTTTATTTTCAAATACTCGTCGCTGCTCTTAATTGTTTCAATTAGTTTTTCTTTTGTTGTATATTCGCAGTTCAGAAATTGAATATCATCTAATTTACTATTTGCATCTTTTATTGTACTTTTATTCAATTCAAAACCCAAAGCAACTCCATGCGCATCATCGGTATAATTTCTCCACATGTTTAAATCATCGCTTAATTCTGATAAAGATATAACATAAGGCGCACCTATTAATAGGTTTGAAACGATTTTCGCAAAATCAAACATTAGATTATCACTAAATATTTCTGACAATGCATCAATATACAGTTTGTTTTCTGTCGGGTCGTCCAGAAACATTGAATTTGATGCATGGAACTTCAAAAAATAGTATTCTATTTTGTCACTCCCTATCCCAGCATCCGGTTTATGCTCTATTCCGTTAAGAAGTTCACACAATGTATTTATTGTGGTGTAATGATATACTAACTCTTTGTTATTCATGCTTTTTTATTATTCTGTTCATTTGTCATTTATTATTTGTATACATAAACATTCCCACAATGAATACAACCATCAAAATTAATAAGGGAATGGCGGTAGAATCAGTCATCTTTCCTCCGTTTTCGTTCAATGCAAATACAATCGGTATCATAATGACGGTTGATACTAACACTAAAATACAGCCTACATTTCCCTTCTCTTCTTTTGGAGGATTTTGAGTTGGTGTTTGAAAAACAGTTTGTTGATGAGTAGTTGGTGTTGGAGTTGCAGGTTGTGGTGGAGTAAATTGTGGTTTCGGAGTGTTTGTGGCCACTGAAGTACTTACACCCAATTGATTACACAAGTTCTTCAACGATTCCTTGTTTGGGTTGTATCTATTAATCCTGAAGTCACGCTCCATATCCAAAGAACCCAATAATTCTGTTGCCTCCCATGCTTCTGTCAGTTTTTGCTTCATTCGTGCGAGAACCTGTAATTTGCCGTATTGTGAATAGGTTGTTTGTAATTCTCTCATCACACTATCCTGAACGCTATTGATTTCCTCAATAATATAACTTTGTGCTTGCAAGGCAGTTCTTGTTGAAAGTTTCAAATAAATCGAATCTGTATATCCCAGTACATTTTTAATCGCACCCAAATAACGTTTCGCCTGATTGATTAAGTCTTTAGCATTTGCTATTGTTTCCGACTCATATTCAAAATCTTCCCAAAGTTGAACTAATGCCTTCAAATCGTTTTCAATTTTCTTTTGCTTGTCTCTTTCGGGTTTATCATCTATCCATTTTTGCAAATCCTTGATAGTTTCCTGGCATCTTTGTTTAACATAGTCGCCAACAGCAATCATTTTTGCTCTTATGAACAAATCCATTGTCAAATCTGAAAAATTCTCATTTTGTTTGCTTCCTACATATCGTAAATGTTCATTCGGAATACTGCCGTTTTCATTTTCCTTATACCGGTTAAAAAAGTCGATACCACACTGTAAAATTTCATCTGCTGCCTTATCGGTAATAGATGAATATTTAATGTTATCGATTCCAAGAATATCTTTTAACAAATTTAATTCTACGCCGGTAGTCGCATACAGTTCATTTCCGGCACTTACCGCATTCGCCGAATTGTTTTTTCTTTTTTCTTTTGTGTCTTTTATTTTTTTTTCAATTTGTTCAATCTTCTTTGACGTAAAAATATTTAAGAATTCATCTTTTGCTGTGAAAGTATAACTTTTTAAATTTTTCACAAATTTGTTTACGTTAACGATTTCCATTTCAAGGATAACTTGATTTAGAAATAAAAGTTGCAAGTCTTTTTTTGTTGTTTGGTAAGTTGCATCCGTAATCAACTTAATGAAGTCATACACAAAATCGGTTTCCAAAAATTTTATATTTGCCCAAAACACCCAATCTGCTTTGTTCATCAAGGTTTCGAGAACAAACCAGTTGTGAAAAGCGGAATGATTTCTGCGTGTTACTTCCTTCCAATACGTTTTACCGTCTCCGCGTGTTTCGAAAATTAAATTTCCCCAAATATTTTTGGCAGCGTTTACATCGCCATCCATAAGTTTCTCGAAAGCAGGTTCGTCGGTAATTTCATTTCCTTTGTAAAACCAAAACAAGGCAGCACTCATTTTGTCTGCGTCCAAATTCAACTTTGAAACCGCTGTTTCAACACTGTCGAGCGTCCTTTGAATTTTGCCCAATGCAGGAAAACTGAAATCAGTAGGCGGGTCTTGTTCAGCCTCAAGATATTGTTTGAGCCTGTTCACCTGCTTGCTTTGTTCTCTTGCCGTTGCTCCGGCAAGCAAACCGAGAATCCTATAAGGGTTTTGTTCAATTGCTTTCATACTTCAATGCTCAAATATAATCTCCCCATTTTTATTTATCTATCGTGATTTTCACAAATTTGACGTATCCTTCTTTCAGCCGATTGATAAACCAATCGGAATAAAAAGCGGATATGTCAGTTGAACGACTAGCAGAAATAATGACGGGGGCTTGTGCCTCAACGAGTTTCCCGTCATTTTGTTTTATCTGAATTTTGGACCAACTCATTTATCTATTTTTTGCAAAAGTACATCTTTTTTTTGAAACCATTTATTCAATGCTCAATTTTTTTTGCTTGTTTTTCATCCTCCTTTTTTCTTAATAAATCCGCAATAATTATCGCCGGCGCTTCGTTTTCGTCAACTAATTTTTGAAATGCCCAATAAATATCATTAGAAGTATAATGATGTCGCACTATTTGATAGTGTATTTCTTCCGGATATAAAAGCGGAATCAATACATCTCTTTTGACCAGATATTCAACAAATAAATCTTCAGTGTTCACTTTAACGGTTCCATTATTCAATAAATTGTTGAAATGTGCGGCTAAAATAAACAATTCTGTGGTTAATTCTATTGGATAATTGTCAAGTACTTTAACAGTACAATAGAAACAATAATAAGTTATTGCATAAAGAAACCTTTTAGGCTTGTCATCTGCCATACAAAAAACAGTTTCTATTTTCTTTTCATTTTCGTAAACGCCGCTGTACCATTCATTTTCGAAATGTATTTTTTTCAAACTCTTCCACACCAACACTTCGTGTTTTGAGAAGTCTGTATTTAAACGATAAATACGTCTAAAATAATTTATTATCCTTTTCATGATATTTTTATGGTTTTATGGTTTTGATTTATTGGTTAAATGGTTTTCCAGAAGAAATTTTCTTAACATTCTCATTCCCACGATTGCTTTTTCGGTGATTTTGATTATTCTTTTATCCTGATAATTACTTTTATCTGGGTCTATGATGTAAATGGGAACATCCGGTTTAATATATTTGAGTAAACCTGCGGCGGGATATACCTGTAAAGAAGTACCGACAACCACCACTATTTCTGCTTCAAGAAACAAATCAATCGCCATCGGAATACTGGGAACACACTCGCCAAACCAGACCACATGAGGGCGTAACGGATAGCCATCGGGGGCTTTGTCACCCGGGTTGATTTCGTTATACCCGATATCTATTACCAAATCCGAATGAACCACACTGCGGGCTTTTGTTATTTCGCCATGTAAATGAAGCAGTTTTGTGCTTCCCGCTCTTTCGTGCAGGTTATCAACATTCTGGGTTACGATAACCACATCAAAATACTGTTCGAGTTCGGCTAAAATATAGTGCGCTTCATTAGGCATAATGCGCTCAAGTTGTTTTCTGCGCTCATTATGGTATTTCTGCATTAATTCGGGATTATTATACCATCCTTCGTAACTGGCTACCTTCATTGCATCCATTTTTTCCCACACACCTCCGGCGCCCCGATAGGTTTCAATTCCACTTTCGGTGCTGATGCCGGCGCCAGAAAAAACAACTATCTTTTTCTTGTCTTTCATTTTTGTTTGCTTTTGAATTGTTTCATTGAACAATTCTGTTTTTTGAAGACAATTACTGCCTTTTTTGTCTTTGTCAAGAAATCTATTCCTGATTAATTTATATGTTTCTACGGGAATATCAAGTATCATTGCATTTCTTGCTATTCCTGCCGCTTCTTTTGTTTCAAAAGAAGCAAACCAATCATATTGAGGGAATGCTTTACTTGCCTCTATGGCTGTTCCTTCAAACATTTTAAACTCATTTTTTGGGTTTCTACCTAAAAGTATCATATTTTTTGATTTTTTGATTTTTAATGCTGCAAATTTTCAAACTTATTTTTGAATATCAAAATCCGCTGATTACAAATCATTTATAAAATTTGGAAAATACAAATATTTTACATGTTTTGCAATTCAAGATTCATCGTCGCATTGCGTTGTGGGCAGTCTGGAGTGAATTGCTGCGACGAGGAACGAAATATGTTTATGCCATGCCTACTTTATTTTACTTTTTGTGTGACAATATGGCAGAAATTGTCTGAAAACAAGAAATTTTGACAACAAATAGTTGATGTAAGTAGAAAAATTGTAATTTTGCAATTTGAAAGTCAATAATTGAAAAAATGAATATGGTAATAAGGTTTCTTTTTGTTGTTAATCATCTGGCTATTAAGGCTGTTCAGTTGTTTAATAAGGTTTTGAATAAGGTTTTTCCAAACATACAGAAAAAATACGATTATCGACTGGCGGCGGTTTTGGTTTACGGAGCAGGAAATGTAAATATTTGAAAATAAATATAAAACAATAAAAGATGGAATACAATATTTATTGCGATGAAAGTTGCCACCTCGAAAACGATGGCATCCATGTGATGGTTTTGGGCGCTATTTGGTGTGCGAAAGAAAAGAAGCAGGAAATATCCAAGCGTATTCGCGAAATAAAATCAGATTTTGGACTTTCGCCCACGTTTGAGATAAAATGGAACAAGGTATCGCCTGCACAAAAAGACTTTTACTTACGCCTGATTGATTATTTTTTTAGCGAAAACGATATTCATTTTCGCGCTTTAATCGTACCCGACAAATCAGTTTTGAACCACGAGCGATTCGAACAAACGCACGATGATTTTTACTATAAAATGTATTTCGATTTATTGAAAGTAATTTTAACGCCATCAAATCGTTACAACATCTACATTGATATTAAGGATACGCGCTCGCAACATAAGGTTGAAAAACTTACCGAAGTGTTGCGTTCAAGCAGTTATGATTTCGACAAGACAATCATCAACCGCGTTCAGCAGGTATTCGGGTAATATTGAAACGGAACGATTCCCCGATTTGCGAAGAATGGAACAGATTGCTTTTCCAAAGCCAATGATTGATTTTTCGAATGATAAAAACCTCAAAGTATGGCGAAACAACCATATTATGCCCGAACACCAAAACATAGAATACAAGTCCTCATGGCACGACGACTATCTGAAATGGATATGCGGCTTTGCCAATGCACAGGGTGGACGGATTTATATCGGCAAGGACGATGCCGGTCAAACGATGCAGATAAATTGCAGGCAATGGCTGATGCTTTGAAAACAATAAAACAAGAATCATAATCATGCCCGGACAACAAATGGGATTGTAATCATGGAAATCCTTTGTTTTTTATCCAATAACGGTTCTACTCTCATCAGGTTACATGGTATGGCGTTGGCGGGAACGGCTCCCCATACGTGGGTCCAGTCTCGGTTGGATTTGAATGCTTCAAGCGAAATGGTGGAACCTGCGTGAATCATGTTGTACCAACTGCGTTCGGCGGTGGACAAAAGTGAATGATTATTGAATTTTAATCACTTTAACCGTTTTCACCATTCCGCCATTTTCCAGACGAATAATGTACATGCCTGCGGGCAAATGTCCCAGATAAATGGTTTCATCCGGACTGGCAATGGTTTGGATATGGACTATTGTGCCAGCGGTGTTGATGACCTGTAATCGTAAAGACGCGGCACGCCACATCTCTACCAATGAACCTGTAATTCGTACCATATCCGTAAAAGGATTGGGATACACTTTCAATTCAGGAGCGAAAAGTTGTTCCGTTACTGTAGGGACATCCTCCCCATCTACAATTATTTTGCCCGTTACTGGATCTATCGTAAAGTTGATATCCATGAGCGTATCATCATCGGAAAGCATGAGTTCATCCGTCGCTTCTGGGTTGTATTCGTCTATTTCCACCTGAACCTGATACGAGCCTTCCGGCAAGTCTTCAAAACGGTATTCGCCGTTACCATTTGGAACGGTTGTTGCTAAAAGCACATAACCTCCAATTATTCCCTTTTTCGTTTGCCCCGGTTCCTCAACTTTTATAAAGAGGTTCACCCTCACGTTTTCTGTCTCGGCATTATTTATAATTCCTTCGATAGTCGACTTTCCCGACTGGATAACCGTAACGGTACAGACGGCTTCAAGGCCGAGAACGGTAGCGGAAATTTCAGTTATTCCCGGACTGATGGCTGTTATCATACCGGAATTGTTCACTGTGGCTACTTCCGGCTGACTGCTCTTCCAAACCACATTCATGAATGTTAAATATTCAACAGTGGCAGTAATCTCTTCTGTTGCATCGATTAACAGAAATATCTTTTCCTTGTCCAATTCTAATGTTAATCCGGTTTCGAGCGCTACAATGTTTTTAAACTCCATCCATTCCGCAGCCTTCTCGTATTCCTTAATTGAAGCGGCAGGCACACGAAGCGTACAGTCGTTAATGCTTGAACCCTTAAATGCATTGGAAAGCAGTTGTGGAACCGTACTGAAATTAACAAATTCGGATAAACTTTTACAATCTAAAAAAGCGCCTTTGCCGATGTTTTTTAGCGAAGCAGGTATGGTTATGGAAGTTAGATTCGTGCAGTTTGAGAAAACATAATCAGTGATTTGAGTTACACCATTTGGGATAATTATGGAATTTAAGCCGGTGCATTCAACGAAAGCCCAATCGCCAATATAGGTAACACTGTTGGGAATGGTTATAGAACTTAACTTGCTGCAACTGTCAAAAGCATCAGGGAAAATCGTGGTAACACCATCGGGTATCGAATAGGAATCTCCCTGTTTTGCAGCGGGATATTGTCTTAAGGATTTTTTATCCATACTGAACAGTACACCATCGTCGGATACAAAACTGTTATTGCCGGCAGCAACATCTATTGCCGGCAGACTGATACATCCGGAAAACACATAAAGACCGATGGATGCAACGCCTTTGCCGATGGTTACAGAACTTAATTTCCTGCAATCGTAAAACACATAGCCGCTAATTTGTGTCACTTCGTCGGGAATGTCAATGGAGGTCAAATTGGTGCAACTTTGGAAAGCTGAAAGGCCAATTGTTTTTAGCGAACTTCCTGATATGGTTACAGAATAGATACTGCTACCATAAAAGGCATTACTGCCAATACCGGTAACACCATCATTAATAATAACACTCGAAAGTGAACTTTTATACTCATACCAGGGAGGACGATCATTGGTAAAATCATAATTTGGCATGGCACCATTGCCGCTGATGGTGAGTACATCGCCGGATATTTCCCATGTAAGGGGACCGGTTGGTCCACTCTGGGCGACTACTGTTCCGGCACAAAAAAGGCCGGACAAAAGGAGATGAAGAAACTTTTTCATTTACAAATTATTGAATTTTTATTACGTTTATTGCTTTTTCATTTTTACTTTTTCATTGCTGATTATACGATAATTATTCGGATAATGTTACACCAACTGACCTACGTCTATTCTGATACGAAAAATTTTAATTTTTGCCGGTTAATATTGATTTCTTTTGTAACCCTTTTTTTTTTCCTGCGTATAATAGTGCATAATGTAACGTAGAATAGCTGTTTAGATATTTCATCGTTTTTTTTAATCAAAAGTGTAAGTATGAGGCAATTAAAGATTTCTCAACAAGTAACCAGTCGTTCCGAAATGTCATTGGACAAGTATTTGTCTGATATTTCTAAACTTCAACTAATTGCCGTTGAGGATGAGGCCGCTTTAGCCAAACGTGTTAAGGAAGGGGACAGACAGGCGCTGAAACAGATAGTGCAAGCCAACCTGCGGTTTGTAGTTTCAGTTTCCAAGCAATACCAGAACCTTGGGCTGAGTCTTCCCGACTTGATTAATGAAGGTAACCTGGGTTTGATCAAAGCAGCCTACCGTTTTGATGAAACGAGGGGTTTTCGTTTTATTTCGTATGCGGTATGGTGGATCAGACAATCAATAATACAGGCATTGGCTGACCAGTCACGTACCATTAGATTACCGGCGCACCAGATCAGCGTTCTCAACAAGATATATAAAGCGGCGACTGTTTTTGAACAGGAAAACGAACGCGAACCGACCATCGCCGAACTTTCAATAGAAACCAAACAGAACATTGACGAAATCAAGTCGTTGATGGCAGCAGCCAATCAGGCGCTTTCGCTCGATGCACCTATCGGACAGGAAGATTACTCCTGTATGAGCGACCTGTTGCCCGACAGCAATAATGCAAGACCTGACGAGGGATTGGAACGCGAATCGCTATGCAGCGAAGTGGATCGTGCGATTAATTCCCTGCCTCACCGTGAAGCCATGGTCATACGTCTTTTCTTTGGGCTGAGCGGCTATTCACAACATGCAGTAGAAGATATTGCCGATCGTTTAGACATCAGTTCTGCTCTGGTACGACGACTGAAAGACAAGGCCTTGAAGCGCCTTCGTACCACAAAACGGGTAAAAGTGTTGCAGGGATATCTTAATTAATGTACTATTTCGAGAACAACCTTACAATATCATTTCCATTAGCAAGCAGGAGTAGTCCTATCAGAAGAACCATCCCCACAATTTGTGCTTGTTCCAGAAACTTGTCACTTGGTTTTCGGCCAGTGATGATCTCGTAGAGTAGAAACAGCACATGCCCGCCGTCGAGCGCCGGAATTGGGAGGATATTCATGAAGGCGAGAATGATGGAAAGGAAAGCGGTCATCGACCAGAAGGCCAACCAATCCCATGTAGCAGGAAAAATATTCCCAATGGCTATAAATCCGCCTAACTGTTTCACTCCCTCCTTTGAAAAAAC
>Ga0209628_10000777_pt1 | contig 19873 bp, 20 predicted proteins | sample TergutCu122P4_FD_187285 | JGI IMG/M metagenome (GOLD analysis project Ga0209628, IMG submission 187285) | Cubitermes ugandensis P4 segment gut microbial communities from Kakamega Forest, Kenya - Cu122 P4 (SPAdes) (version 2) | ecosystem: Host-associated > Arthropoda: Insects > Digestive system...
GGTAGGCTTCCTTGAGCAGGGCGGCGATGTCCCGCATCACCGACTGGAATGCGGGCGACATATGATTGAGGGCGCGGTCGGTATACACGACCGAATATTCGAGCAAGCCGCCGGGGTTTGTTGGTTTGGATGCGTCAGACACAGTGAACTCCTTGAGTTTTTGAAATTCAAATCAACGGTTAGATTAACACGCGGCGGCAGCGCCGCCGATTTTATCCGCCCTATGGGGCTTTAATACACGAGCCGGAAGCAGATCGGGGTTGCTGCAAAATATCCATCATCTTTTCTTTTTTCTCTTTATTTTTTGCGCTGTTGAAAGAATCTCTTGTTCTCGCAAAATGAAAAGAATCTTTTCCCCTTTTGTCCTTGATGTAAGGGTCAGCCCCACATTCCATGAACAGCTTAACAAGCGCCGGTTTATCCGAGATTATCGCTGACATTAAAGGCGTCATCCAGACGTTGGGGGCTTTATCCATTTTATTGGGAGAAAGCCCTTTGGCCATCAACTCCCGGGCAAGGTTCAATTCTTCTGTCTCGTTGTGCCGCTTATAAGGCAGAGAATGGGCGAGCACATTCAATGCGCTGTATTCGTACTCATTGCCATAGGATGACTCCAATTTTGCCCCTTTTTTTAAGAGGTATTTTGCGACTTCATATTGGCTGGCGTCTATCGCAAGAATCAGCGCAGACTGCCCCGACGAATCTCTCGGGAACTCCAAATTTGCGCCGTGTTCAATGATTGTTTTTACATCATCCAACTCGCCCAACATCGCCGCCAAACCCAAGAGACTTGAATCGAACGGCCCGCCACATGAATTGATGTCAAAACCACTGTTCAATTTCCTTTCCAACGCCTTCTTGTGATTCTTAACAAAAAGCAGTTGGAACGGATCCAGCGAATCCCTCTTTTTCGATTCTATTTCGTTGAGGTACTTGACGAGGCTAGCGTCTCCATCAAAAGCGATATTGGCAAGATATTTCTCCTCGCAATAATTCCGGTCATTTCCTGCAAAAGCCAGGCTTACAAAAAGAAGCGTAAAGATGATGAGAGAGCTGAGAAATTTTGACATGGTATGGTATGCTCGGCGAACACGTCCAGATTCTGAACGCAGCGTAATCCTGACCTTCAGAACTTGGGATGCGGTTGTTTCTCGCGCCAATGATTGCGTATTTCGTTGGCTCGCATTTGATCGTAGATTTCAAAAGGCTGGCTGATCCACGGGTTATCGGGCAGGTAGTCGATCCAGTAATCGGGTTTGAAGATCGAGCAGGCTTTCCACCACAGCACGGCGGTTTTGATTTCTTTGATGTTGGGATAGCGCTGCGGCAGTGTCTCGACTATTTTCTTCAGCGTCACTCCGGAATCGACCATATCATCGACAAGCAGGATGCGTTCGCCCAATTGCGGCGAAGTCATCGACATGTGCTCAGCGACGATCAATTCGCCGCGCACAGTGCCGCCGTCGGCTCTGTAGGAATGTGTTGCCAGAATGGCCAGCGGCAATTCGTAGATACGCGATAAAACGTCGCCGATGCGCACGCCACCGCGCGCGATGCAAACGATTTGATCGAAGGGCCAGCCCGACTCATGCACTTTCAGCGCAAGTTGTTCAATAAGGGTGTGGTATCGCTCCCAACTGATGTTTAGTTTTTCTGGCATGTGAAGTTGACCGCAAAGAACACAAAGATTATCTCTCGCGAAGACGCGAAGTATGCGGCGGGTTGCGGCCTGGTGGCCTTAACCGCCCTACGATCTGACCTTTGACTCCTGACATCCGATTTCTGAACAGAATGGATGGTGAACCATAATGGTTTCGTTGCGCTCCGGCCCGGTCGATACCATCGCGATCGGCACACCGGTAAGCGTTTCGATCCGCTTCAGGTAGGCGCGGGCGTTGGCGGGCAGCGCATCAAAAGTTTTGATGCCGACGGTACTTTCGCGCCAGCCGGGGAAGCGTTCGTACACCGACACACATTGCGTGACGGCATCAGCGCCGGTTGGAATCAGATCGACAGGCTTACCGTTGATGGTATAGCCAGTGCCGATACATACTTCGTCCATTCCGTCGAGCACATCGAGTTTGGTGATGCACAAACCATTGACGCCGCTCAATTGCAGCGAACGCTTCAGCAATGCGACATCGAGCCAGCCGCAGCGGCGCGGTCTGCCGGTGACGGAACCAAATTCATTGCCGCGTTTGGCGAGCCCGGCGCCGATGGAATCGGTCAGCTCCGTTGGGAAGGGGCCCGTGCCGACGCGAGTAGTGTAGGCTTTGACGATGCCGAGCACGTAATCGACCATGCCCACTCCCAAACCGCTGCCAGCAAAGGCGTTGCCAGCCAGGCAGTTGGAGCTGGTCACGAATGGGTAAGTGCCGTGGTCGATGTCGAGCATTGCGCCTTGCGCACCCTCGAAGAGCAGCGAATCGCCCCTCTGCCGCGCCTCGTGCAGCAAATGGGCGACATCGGCCACCATTGGCACGATCTGGGGCGCCAGCGCCAGCATTTCATCGCGTACTTGGCCGAAAGGCAACGGCTCGCGTTTGTAGTATTGGGTGAGCAAAAAATTATGGTACTCAGCGAGTTTTTCGAGCTTGGCGGCGAAAAGGTCGGGATGGCGCAAATCCTGAACCCGTATGGCACGGCGAGCGATTTTGTCTTCATAAGCGGGGCCGATGCCGCGACCGGTCGTCCCGATCTTATCGTCGCCCATAGCTGATTCGCGCGCCTGATCGATCGCCGCGTGGTAGGGCAATACCAGCGGACAGGCCGGTGAAATTTTCAACCGGTTGCGTAATTGCAAACTGGCGGCTTCCAGTTCACCGATTTCCTGCAACAATGCTTGCGGCGACAACACGACGCCGTTGCCGATATAGACGGCGACATTCGGGTGCAGTACACCGGATGGGATGAGTCGCAGAATGGTTTTCTTCTGACCGATCACCAGCGTATGACCGGCATTGTGCCCGCCCTGAAAGCGGACGACGCCCTGAGCGCGTTCGCTCAACCAATCGACGATCTTGCCTTTGCCTTCATCACCCCACTGTGTACCGATAACGACTACATTCTTCCCCATGACGAATCAGCCTTTCTTTAACAGCCAACATTTCAGAATTATCATTGAACCATAACCCACATCAGCAAGCCGGCGATAATCGAAACCAGCCCGATAAAGCGCAACTGGCCGTCCGAGAAGCTAATGACTTTACGAAAAATCTCACGCCACTGTTCGGGAGCAAGGAAGGGCAGCAGCCCTTCCAGTATGCACAGCAGCGCAATCGCCATCCCCAATGTTTTCATGGTTTCCGGAGGCCATGATCGACGCGATCAGGGCTTGCCGTTCTTGTACCGTTTGAAGTAGCGGAAGAAATCCGAAGAAGGATCGAGGACGAGAACATCATTCTTGCCCTGGAATGTCCCTTTGTAGGCTTCCAGACTACGGTAGAAGCTGTAGAACTCGGCGTCAGCGCCGTACGCTTTGGCGTAGATGGCCGTCGCTTCGGCGTCACCCTTGCCCTTGATCGTTTGTGCTTCCTTATAGGCGTCGGCCACGATGACCTGGCGCTCCCGATCCGCTTCTGCCTGAATTCTTTCTTTCTCAGCGCCACCGGTTGAGCGCAATTCATTGGCGACGCGCCGACGCTCCGCCTGCATCCGGTCGTACACCGAATTGGTGACTTCAACCGGAAAATCAACACGCCGTAGCCGCACATCGACGATTTCAACGCCGATTTGTCTGGCGTCGGCGCTGGCTTTTTGCCGGGTTGCTGAGGTAATCTTGTCGCGCTCGGACGAAATCACGTCGTGAATCGACCGCAGGTTGATTTCCTGGGTCAGCAGCGCCCGCACCGTTTGTTCGAGACGCAACTTTGCTTTTTCTTCATCACCGGCAACACTGCGGTAATACTGACTGACATCGGTAATGCGCCACAAAACGACGAAGTCAATCAAGAGCGGTTTTTTTTCTGCCGTCATGATGCTGTCAGCGTTGGTGTTGCTCAGGGTCATGTTGCGTTTATCGTAGAAACGAACATTCTGAATCAGCGGCCACTTGAAGGCGATGCCGGGTTCGGTCTGGGCGCTGACGATCTCGCCGAACTGGAATTTGATCGCGTACTGGCGCTGATCGACGGTATAAATGACCTGCGAAAAGACCAGAAAGAGGGCAACGAGAACGGCAAGGAAAGTCGAGAGAAATTTCATGGCGGCTCTCCGGATTAACGGTTACGCAACAAATCGCGGTTGTTGCGATTTGCAGTTTCGGAAGGGGCGGGCGGCTTGTCATCGGCAGGCGCTGTTGCTGGGCGATTGGTCACCGGGTTGGCAGGCAATGTCGGCAATGCCGCCGCTGATTGCTGCAACAACTGATCCAGCGGCAGATAAAGCAGGTTGTGGCTGCTTTGCTGATCAATCATGATCTTGCCGGTGTTCGTCATCACCGATTGCATCGTGTCGAGATACAAGCGATTGCGCGTCACTTCCGGCGCTTTCTTGTATTCGGCGAGTTGCAACGAGAACCGCTCGGCGTCACCCTGGGCGCGGCGCACGACTTCCGCCGCATAGCCGATGGCTTCTTCCCGCAAGCGCGCCGCCACACCTCTGGCGCGCGGCACGACATCGTTGGCGTAGGCTTCGCCTTCATTTTTCATCCGGTCACGATCCTGACCCGCTTTGACGGCATCAGCGAACGCGGCTTGCACACGATCCGGCGGCTGGATGCTTTGCAGCGTGACTTGCTGAACCCGTACGCCGGTAGCGTAGTTGTCGAGCATTTGCTGCATCAACGCCTTGGTCTGCGTGGCGATCTGTTCGCGGTTAACGTACAGCGCGTCGTCCATTTTATTCTTGCCGACGACTTCGCGGATCGCGGTTTCGGCGACAAAACCGACGATCAAGTCCGGATCGCGATTTCTGAAAACAAAATCTTCAGCGCTGTGCAAGTCGTATTGGACGGCAAACAGAATGTCGATGATATTCTCGTCATCGGTCAACATCGTTGCTTCGCGGTCGTTGCGTCTGGAAACGTCGCCACGATAGCCGATGGTAATGACCTGTACCTGCGAGAACGGCACGACTTCGGCGCGTTCGATCGGAAACGGCAGATGCCACTGCAGACCGGGCTGGCGCGTTTCGAGGTATTTGCCGAAACGGGTGACGACGCCGCGGCTGCCCTCGTCAACGATATAGAAGCCGCTCACCAGCCACAACGCGACAACGATAAACACGATCCACAGGCCGCTGCCGCCGGGCAGCGAAAACGACATTTGAGGGCGACCGCCGGATGGAGGCTTGCGGTCGCCGCCGCCTTCCTTGCCGCCGAACATATCGTTCAGGCGCTTGTTGACATTCTGCCAGATGGCGTCGAGGTCGGGCGGGCCTTCCTGATCGGATGGCGGACGACGGTTGTCGTCCTTTTTTCCCCATTGCGGATCGTTTAGAGACATAACAGTGGCTTGTGTCAAAAAGAATGAAAATCGGTTAGAAAGGTTCAGACGGCGCCAAAGGGAGCGGAACTTCGGTTTCTTCGGGGAGCGGTCCCGGCTCTTGGCCGGAAAACGCCTCCGACGGAAAAATCTCAGCCAGCGCGTTCCGTAAATCGGAGCATCCTTCTCCCGTCAATGCACTCAGGCGAACCGTTTGAATTTTACCATAGCCGTCGCGCTCGATTCCGGGCGTCAACGCCGCCTGGTCGATTTTGTTGAGAATGCGAAGCTGCGGGCGCTCGCCGGCGCCGATGTCGTCGAGCACCTGATTGACCGCGTCAATCTGCTCGTCGCGCTGCGGGTTCGAGGCGTCAATTACATGCAGGAGTAAATCGGCCTCCGCTGCTTCCGACAGCGTGGCGCGGAAAGCAACGACGAGATCATGCGGTAAATCACGGATGAAGCCGACGGTGTCGGACAGCACGATTTTCTGTGCACCCGGAATCGGCAGGCGGCGCAGGGTGGTGTCCAGCGTGGCGAACAGTTGATCGGCGGCATACAGCCGTTCGCGCGTCAACTGGTTGAAGAGGGTGGATTTGCCGGCATTGGTATAGCCAACCAGCGCGACGGTACGCACCCGCGCGCGGGCGCGGGTGCGGCTTTGCGTTTGTCGGCTGCGGGTAAGTTTGGTCAGTTGGGCATTGAGTCGTTTGATGCGCTGAGTGATCAAGCGACGATCGACCTCAAGCTGTGTTTCACCAGGGCCGCCGCGCAGGCCGATACCGCCTTTTTGCCGCTCAAGGTGAGTCCAGCCGCCGACCAGGCGGGTTGACAAATGCTTTAGTTGCGCCAGTTCGACTTGCAATTTGCCTTCAGCGCTGCGCGCACGCTGCGCGAAGATGTCGAGAATCAGACCGACGCGGTCAAGGACGCGGCATTGCAGCGCTTGTTCGAGGTTGCGCTGCTGAACGCCGGTTAAAGGATGGTCGAAAAGAACAAGATCGGCGCCGGTGAGGCGGCATTGTTCAGCAATTTCATCGACTTTGCCGCGGCCGGCAAAAAACGCCGGGTCAGGTTTGGCACGGCGCCCCAAAACCGTGCCGAGCACCATCGCGCCCGCTGAGACAGCCAGTTCTTTCAGTTCTTCAAGGTGCAACTCGGTTTGCCCCTCGCCAAAATCGAGACGAACCAACAACGCGCGGGTGCCGGAGGCTGGACGATCAAACATAAGAAACAGTGCGCAGGGCGCGTAAAACAGCTCGCTGGGGCGCCGCCGCGACAGCAAAAAAAGGGGTAAGGATAAAAAGGGGTGTACCTGCGGGGCGGCATGAAGCCATTCGCGGACTGCCGCCCCGAAACAGGTTACATTTCGTCAGCGTCAAGCGCTTCCTGCGCTGTGGATGGGGTGCTGTGCATCATGCTGACCGCGCGAGCCGGAACAACCGTCGAAATAGCGTGTTTATACACCATTTGGGTGACGGTGTTCTTCAACAACACCACGTATTGATCAAACGATTCAATTTGCCCCTGTAACTTGATGCCATTGACGAGGTAAATCGAAACCTGCACGTGTTCCTTGCGCAATGCATTGAGGAACGGGTCTTGTAGCATTTGCCCTTTATTGCTCATAAAAAACTCCCGCAAAAAAATAAGCCGGCAGAACCGGAAAAACAAACCAACGCCACCCCCAGCTCCAGTACCCAAGAGAATACGGGGACGGCGGCGTAAATAAGATCATAGCAAGTTCGGGAGCGTTGTGCGCGTTTTTTTAGCGCCTCGATGCAACATATGGGTTATTCCCTGTCTTGAACTGTATCCTGAGCGGCGTCCCCTCAAGCTGGAAGGCTTCGGAGAAAAAATGTTCCAGATAACGGACGTAATTTCGCGGGATGCTATCCAGCGCTGAGCCGTGAATCACGATGATCGGCGGGTTGGAGCCGCCCTGGTGGGCGTAGCGGAGCTTGGGGCGGCCGCCTCCCGCTCGTGGCGGCTGCTGGCGCTCGACCGCCTGTTGCAAGAGGCGGGTCAGCCGTGGCGTCGGCAGCTTGCGTGTCGCCGCTTCGTAGGCGGAGCGAACTGCTTTCATCAGCGCGGGCAATCCCTGGGCGTTGAGCGCCGACAGGTGCAGATGTCGCGCAAAACTCAGGAAACCGAGTTTGCGATCGAAATCGCGCTTGATCGTTTCGCGCTGGTCGGCGGTCAGCCCGTCCCATTTATTGATGCCGACCACCAGCGCGCGCCCAGCTTCCAGGATGTATGAGGCGATATGGGCGTCCTGCTCGGAAACCTCTTGCTGCGCGTCAAGCAGCAGGATCACCACATTGGCGTCTTCGATCGCCTGCAAAGTTTTGATGACTGAAAATTTCTCGATGGCCTCGGTAACTTTGCCGCGACGGCGTACGCCGGCGGTGTCGATCAACGTATAAGGCTGTCCCTGATAGTTGAAATCGAGGTAGATCGAATCACGTGTTGTTCCCGGCTGGTCGAAGGCGATGACCCTCTCCTCGCCAAGCAGGGCATTGATCAACGTCGATTTGCCGACGTTGGGGCGACCGACGATAGCCACCCTAATGGGCTTGGCGAGGACTTCGGCAGGCGCGCCGGAAAGCGTGTCCGGCATTTCATTCGCTTCCGCGGCGGTGGGAGACGGGGGCGGTGTTTCATCCCACATCTCGCCGTTTTCGCTTTCCTCGTCGTCAGGGTAGGGCGCGCCAACCATGTCGAGCGCCTCGTCGATCAGCTCGCGGACGCGGTCACCGTGCGCCGACGAAATCGGGTAAGGCTCACCCAGCGCCAGCTCATGAAAATCACCGGCGGCGCGCTCGCGCTGAAGTCCTTCGGCCTTGTTGACCGCCAACAGCACCGGGCGGCCGCTGCGGCGCAATTTGTCGGCAATGATATGGTCTTGCGCCGCGATGCCCTCGCGGGCATCGACGAGGAATATCACCAGGTCGGCTTCGGCAATCGCCTGCTCGGTTTGCCGCGCCATTTCGCGCAAAATGCCGTCTTTGACGACCGGTTCAAAGCCGCCGGTGTCAATCACCAGAAACGCCCGTCCGCCCCAATGCGCCTGGCCGTAATGGCGGTCGCGCGTCAAACCGGGAAAATCGGCCACCAGCGCTGCCCGCGAACGGGTCAGCCGGTTGAACAGGGTCGATTTGCCGACGTTAGGTCGGCCGACAAGGGCAATGGTGGGCAACATACAAGACGGGAATCAGCGTGGCACGACGGCGAAAACATTGCCTTCCTTCGATTGCCAGATCATTTGGTTGTCGTCGCTTTGCGGTTGCACGGTGACCGGCGAGCCGTCGGTTGGCAGGCGTCCAAGATATTGGCCGTTTTCGGCGGCAAAAACGTGCAAATAGCCGTCGATATCGATAACGCCGATATTGTGGCCAATGAGCTGCGGGCCGCTCGGCCAGCGTCCGTTCAGCAAATCGTTTTTCCAGATCGAAGCGCCGGTCTGCTTGTCGAGCGCGTGGACAACGCCTTTATCATCGGACACATAAAGATGCGTTTCGTCGGCGACAATGCCCGAATAACTGGGAATATCACGCGTCCATAGCAGCGTACCCTGCATGATCTCAACGCAGGAGATGCGTCCCTGAAACGCGGCGGCGCAGACTTGCTTTTCTTCAACCAGCGGGCGGCTGGTGACATCGGCGATACGCTCCAGTTCGGTCGTCCCTTTCGGTGTCGCCACGGCGACATCCCAGGCCGTATTGCCCGAAGCCAGATCGACAGCGAGCAAACGGCCGCCAGCGGTACCGAAGAACAGACCGCCGCGGCTGGTGACAGCACCTTGCGTATTGCGCACGATCAGCGGCGGCACGTTGCGTTGCAACATCCACTTGGCAGCGCCGTCGCTGCCGTTGAGGCCATGCACGCGGTTATCGGCGGTTTCGACGACAACAAGGTCGTTTGCCACAGTCGGCGGCGCAATGACTTCGCTGGACACTTTAGTGCGCCACAACGGTTTACCGCCAGTGTCGAAAGCAAGAACTTCTCCACGGGACGTGCCGACCGCGACTATTGTGGCGTCGGCGCCGGGGCCGGCGGAGAGTGGCATGTCGGCGTCGGCGCGCCACAATGTCCGGCCGCTGTCGATGTCGAGGCTGGTGATCTGGCCTCGGCTTGAAGCGACATAAACGGCGTTACCAGCAATCGCCGGCGCGAAACCCAGCGCGGCATTGCCGGTATTCGCCCGCCAGGCGATGGCAACCGGCGCGGCCGGCGCCGTGTCGACGAGCTTCGGTGGTTTTTTGTTGCTGGAAGAGCAACCGGCGACTGCCCCTAACATGACCGCCAACGCGACAGTCGCCGCCAGAAGCCACGGGGAAGTACGCGGAAATCCGGTCATGGCGTTTTTCCTGTCGGCGCGGTGGGCGCGCTGCTGTTATCGGCAGGGTTGACCGGGCCGCCCAAGCCGTCGAGTTTGATCTGGACGACGTTGCGGTAAGGATTGTCAACCTTCAAAAGCGCGGTCTGATACGCGGCGCGCGCTTCGTCGCGACGACCGGCGCCGAGCAGCGCATCGCCGCGAGTGTCGGCGTACAGTCCTTCGAAGGCAGGGCTGTGTTTGGCATCGAGCGCGCGCAACGCATCGTCGAATTTCCGTTCTTCAATCAGCGTCTCTGCCAGTCGGTAACGAGCAATGTCTTTAAGGTCGCTCTCCGAGGCATGGTCAATCACCCATTGCAACTGCGCCTGAGCGCCTGCTTTGTCGCCGCCGCCCCAGAGCGATTGAGCCAAAAGAAGGGCGGCGCGCGGCGCATAGCCTGTGCCACCATAACCCTCGGTCAGTTGCGCCAAGGCTTCTTTGGCGCGAGCGTCATTTTTAGCGCGAACGGCGTCGCTGACGGCGAAATAAAGCGTCGAAGCGCCATCCGCCTGATGTGTTTTCCATCCGCGCCAGCCGAAGATGCCGCCCATGACCACGATGGCGGCAACGGCAATCGCAGTGATATAACCGCCCCAATCCTGCCACCAGGCCTTGATGTCCTCCAGTTGTTCCTGTTCTTGGTGATCGTACACAGCCATGCTTGAGTTCCTTTTTTGAAAACGGCGTCAAATGATCTATTTTATACGGTAACAGCGGCGAACCACGCGACCATTTCCGCCAAGGGTATGGTTTTCTGCCCGTGGTCGGTTTCGCGCAGCCATTTTACCGTGACTACGCGGTTGCGCACCTCATCTTCGGCCAGAATGAGCGCAAAATGGGCGCCGCTGGCGTCGGCTTTCTTCATTTGTGACTTCATGCTGCCGCCACCGGCATGGAGCACGACATCATGACCGACATCTCGCAGCGTTTCCGCCAGCCGCCAGGCCAGCGCGGCAGCAGCATCGCCCTGATGCACCAGATAGGCGAGCGGAGGGCGCGCGGCGCTTTGCCCGTTTTCCCGCAACAGCAGCACCAGCCGTTCCATGCCGGCGGCAAAGCCGCAGGCGGGGGTCGGCTTGCCGCCCAGCGATTCGTACAGGCCGTCATAACGGCCGCCGCCGGCTACGGTTCCCTGCGCGCCGAGCCGGTCAGTGACCCACTCGAATACGCTGCGGTTGTAGTAATCCAGCCCGCGCACCAGCCGGGTGTCGATTTCGTAAACGAGGCCGGCGCTGTCGAGCCATTTCCGCAGACCGTCGAAATGGGCGCGCGCATCCGGGCCCAGTTGTTCGAGCATACGCGGCGCGTTTTCGATGATCGGCTGCATTGCAGGGTTTTTGGAATCGAGAATGCGCAACGGGTTGGTCGAAAGCCGACGCTTTGAATCGTCGTCGAGCGCGTCAAAGTGCCACGAAAAATAAGTAGTCAACGCTTCGCGGTAGGCACGGCGGTCGGCAGGGTCGCCGATCGAGTTGATCTTGAGGGTCACGCTGTTTTCCAGCCCAAGCGCTTTCCACAGCCGCGCCAGCAACACGATCTGCTCGGCGTCAACGTCCGGCCCGGCAAAGCCGAGCGCTTCTATATCGAGTTGATGGAATTGCCGATAACGGCCCTTCTGCGGGCGCTCGTGGCGGAACATCGGACCGTGCGTCCAGACCCGCTGCGGGCGCTCGTAAGTAAGATTGTGTTGGATCGAGGCGCGCACGATGCCAGCCGTGCCCTCGGGGCGCAGCGTCAGGCTTTCGCCGGAGAGCTTGTCCTCGAAGGTATACATTTCTTTTTCGACGACATCGGTGGCCTCGCCGATGCCCCGCACAAAAAGCGGCGTTGGTTCGACGATCGGCATCCGCAAAAAACGGTAACCGTATTGCTCGAACACCCGGCGCGCGGTGTCCTCCAGGTGCAGCCACAGTGGCGCTTCGTCCGGCAGAATGTCGTTCATCCCGCGGACGGCCTGAAGCGTACCCTGAGCGGCCATTTTCGCAGTGTCAGTCATGCGTTGTTGTCCTTGTTACCGTAAGCTGGGATGAAGCGCAGCGCAATCCCGGCGTTAGATGATCATTTTCGGGATTGCCCTTATTGCTGTAAGTAGCGCGTACATAGTCGTCGATGATCGACTTGAATTCTTCGGCGATGCGTTCGCCGCGCAGGGTCACGTTTTTCTTGCCGTCGATAAAAACCGGGGCGGCAGGCGCTTCGTCGGTACCGGGCAACGAGATACCGAGATTGGCCATTTTCGATTCGCCGGGGCCGTTGACCACGCATCCCATAACCGCCACGCGCAAATTTTCGACACCGGGATACGCTGCCCTCCAGGCCGGCATCGATACGCGCAGATAGTTCTGAATGTCAGCGGCGAGCTTTTGAAAAAACGTGCTGGTGGTGCGCCCGCAACCGGGGCAGGAGATGACCATCGGCGAGAAAGCACGCAGTCCCATCGTCTGCAAAATTTCCTGAGCGACGATAACTTCTTGCGTTCGCGGCGTGTCTGGCTCTGGCGTGATCGAAACGCGAATTGTATCGCCGATGCCTTGTTGCAACAGAATCGCCAGCGCGGCGCTGGAGGCAACGACACCTTTCGAGCCGATGCCTGCCTCGGTCAACCCCAAATGCAGCGGGTAATCGCAGCGTTCGGCCAGCAAGCGGTAAATCGCGATCAGGTCTTGCACCTCCGAAACTTTACACGATAAAACGATGCGATCTCCAGGCAAACCCTGCGCTTCGGCAAAGGCGGCGCTCTCCAGCGCTGACGTGACGAGCGCCTGATGCATTACCTGTGCCAACGGCACCGGTATGGTCTGTCCCTGATTGGCGTCAAGCAAACGTGCCAGCACTTGCTGATCGAGCGATCCCCAGTTGACGCCGATCCGTATCGGCTTATCGAAACGCAACGCGCAATCAATCAACTGCGCGAATTGGCTGTTGTGTTTATCACCCTGGCCGACATTGCCGGGGTTGATGCGCAGCTTGGCAAGCGCTTCGGCGCAGGCCGGCTCATGGGTGAGCAGTTGGTGCCCGTTGTAATGAAAATCGCCGATCAACGGCACATTACACTGTTGTCGATCGAGCGCTTCGCGGATGCGCGGCACAGCGCGCGCCGCCGCTGCCGTATTGACGGTCACACGCACCAATTCAGAACCGGCACCGGCCAGCGCTTTGACCTGTGCAACCGTGGCGGCAATATCGGCGGTGTCGGTGTTGGTCATGGACTGTACGACAATCGGTGCGCCGCCGCCGATGGCGATATTGCCGATCATGACCCGACGGGTTAAACGTCGGGCAGCAGGGGAAAAGGCGTCCATAAACTCAGCGGATAAAGACATCGGCGCAACTTATCAAAGAATCTTATCAAGCGTTGGTTTTGCTCAAGGGCTGATTTTACTCAAGAGCAAGCCGCGCCACGCCTTGCTTGCTGTGGCTGCTCAGATCAACGGTCTTGCCGCGCCACGTTACGGTGACAACATCGCTGTTTCCGATCACCAATGAAAACGGCGGCGTGCCGAGCAGCGTTTTTTCGCTGCCGTTTTTTGCCAGTGTGGAATACAGTATTTTGCCGTCCCGATCGCGCACCTCAGTCCAGGAATCGCCGGCGAAGCGCAACACCAATTCTGTTCCTTCGTTGTTGCCAGGCGCAGTCGCCATGGTTTGCTTTAAAGATTCAGCAGCGGACGCCACTGCCGGTTGGGCGGGAAGGCTGGTCGGGGTATGGCTATCACTATCGCTGATGACGGCAGGCGCTACTGTCGCTTGGGCGGGAAGGCCGGCCGGCTCAGCAGATGTTTCCGGCAACGGGAGAATGATTGGCACGAGGGTGTGAGCGTTTTCGTTTTCCTGCTGAGGGAGTTGTGTTTTGGTTTCTTCGATGGTGGGCATTGCCGTATCGTGCACTGCTTGTTCGGACGTTTGCGCCAACGTTTGCACAATCGGGCGTTCCGAAAGCAGTAACGCAAATTGCGGCCAGAAGAAAAGAGCCGCAGCGATAACGGCGATAACAGCTATTGCCAACAACCACTTTCCAACAGACGATGAGGCTTTGCCATAAGGCGACAAGGGCAACATAGTGCGCGTCGACATTTTGATGCTGGAAGCTGCCGGGCTGACGGCCTGCGGCGTTTCCGGCGGCAATGCGGCCAGCACCGCGTCGGCGTCGATATTCAACAAGCGTGCGTAATTGCGAATGAACCCGCGCACAAAAGTACGCGGCGGCAAAACGTCAAAGTCCTGTTGTTCGATCGCCTGAATTTGGCGCGGCGCCAGTTTGAGCAAGCTCGAAGCATCGTCAATAGAAAGTCCCATAGCTTCGCGCGCCGCCTTCAGCAAAGCGCCCGCAGTGGGTACAGGGCTTGAAGCTGTTTGTTCCGGCGCGGGAATACCCTCTGTCGCGGCAGACGCCATATCCGTCGGTTGTTCTGCCGGTAGCTCCGTGCCCCCTTTTTGCTTCTTTTCCCGAGTCGATTTTGGATCCTTTGCTTCAGAAACGACGGCTTCGCCCTCCAAAAAGGTCTCTTCTTTAGAAGAAGTCAACGACGCAAAAGAAGATTCGTCGGTTTCCGCCGACAAAGCCTCCTCTCCTGAAGCCCGCACAAGAGTTTGCGGCGCGAGCTCCGGCGACAGCAAATCATCGTCAGTCAGCCGGGCTTGAAGTTCTGCGCGCTTTTTGATGCGCCTGGATTCAGGTTTGCTCATTGGCGATGGCTCAGGGGCAACTTCCAGGCGTAGCGATTCGCTGCGTTTGCTCAGCTTTCGGGTAACGGTTTTGCAATTGCAAAATGTAGGACTCTTCGGCTTTTTTATCGTTCAACTTGCGCTCGATACAAGCGCCGAGGAACAGCGCGTCGACTGTTGGCGTCGGGTTCCGCATAACAATGCGCATCAGCGCGCGCGCTTCATCCAACTTGCCTTCGCTGTAACTGATCTCGACCAGCGAGTAGGCCGCTTGCGGGTAATTGGGTTTGGCGTTCAACGCGCGTTGCAAATATTGGCGCGCCGTGACTTTATCGTTGATAGACAGCGCGCAACGCCCGGCGTTGGTAAAAGCAATTTCTGGGGTTTTGTACAGCGGATCGAGCGCCACGCGATCGAATTCCGCCAGCGATTCGCGTGCCCGGCCGGAGGTACACAGGAACCAGCCCCAATTGTGGCGAATCTCGGGGTTGCCGGGATCCAACTCAATAGCGCGCTGAAAGTTGGTGCTGGCCTTGGCGTCTTCCTTCGTGTACGAATAGACCAGACCGTAACCGTTGTAAATCATCGCGTAGCGATCATCGAGCTTTTTGGCTTCGTTGAGCTCTTCCAGCGCCACATCAAACTGGCCGCGCTCGTAATACCCGAGCGCCAGCGCAGTATGAGCTTCCGCCTGGGAACGCGGGGAAGTCGGCGTGCTTTGCAGTTGCACTTTGCCGGTCGGTTGCAATTCTTGTGAAGTCGCGGGAGGTGTGCCTGAAGTGCCGGCACAAGCGACAAGCAGTAGCGCCAACAATATCGAAACAAATGTGCGGAAAAAAGAACCCATGAAACAACTCCTTAAGCAACAGGGTGTTTGGCCTGAAAAGAAGAGCGGCGACGCTCGCCCGGAGCAGAAAGCGCCGCAACTTCGCGTGCATCGTCATAACGCTCGGCGCGACGGGGAACATCGCTCATCCGGTAACGTACCCGATTGTGAACCTGACCGGCCAATTGGCCGCAAGCAGCGTCGATATCTTCGCCACGCGCTTTGCGGATCGTGGTAATAATGCCGGCGTCCATCAACACACGCTGAAACGCCAGCACGCGGTTGCGCATCGGCGCCTGATACGGCGCGTCGGGGAACGAATTGAACGGGATCAGGTTGAATTTACACGGTACATCGCGCACCAGTTCAATCAGCGCGGCAGCCTGTGCCGGGGCGTCGTTAACGTCAGCCAGCAGAAGGTATTCGAAAGTGATGAAATCGCGCGGCGCTTGGTCGAGGTAGCGGCGGCAAGCCGCCATCAGCTCGGGCAGCGGGTGACGGCGGTTGATCGGCATCAAACGGTCGCGTAGCGTATCGTCGGGCGCATGCAAGCTGACCGCCAGCGCCACCGGGCAAGCATCACGCAGTGCGTCGATCATCGGCGTAACCCCTGATGTGGACAGCGTAACACGACGGCGCGACAACCCATAAGCGTGATCGCTTAAAAAAAGTTGCAGCGCAGCAACGACATTCTTGAAATTGGCGAGCGGCTCACCCATCCCCATCAGCACGACGTTGGTGATCGGCGGTCGCCCAGCTTCGATCCAGGGCGCGTTCATGCCTTCCGCCAGCAAAGTGCGGTTGGCAACCCAAAGCTGGCCGACGATCTCGCCGGTAGAGAGATTGCGGTTGAAACCCTGCCGTCCTGTTGAACAGAACGCACAATCCATCATACAACCGGCCTGCGTCGAAATGCACAACGTTCCGCGGTCGTCTTCCGGCAGATAAACGGCCTCGACGGCGTTTTCCGCGCCGGTGTCGTTTTCCACCGCAAACAGCCACTTGCGAGCGCCATCGTTTGCCGTGGCGTCTCGCAATACGCGCGGCGGTTTAATCTCGGCAACTGCCGCGAGTTTTTCGCGTGCGGCTTTCGACAAATCGCTCATTTGGCCGATGTCGTCGCAAAAACGTTGATGCAGCCAGGGCAACACCTGCCGGGCACGAAACGGTTTTTCGCCCATGTTGACGAAAAAAGCTTCGAGCGCGGCGGGATCGAAATCCAGCAGATTAACGCGCGAAGGCGAGTTGCTCATGGCGTTGGAGAGATTCCGGATTGGGCCGTGATTACCGGCTATAAACGGCCAGCGCCGGAAAGAAATAGGCGATTTCGACTGCGGCCGTTTCCGGCGCGTCGGAACCGTGCACAGCATTGGCGTCGATCGACTTGGCGAAATCGGCGCGAATAGTACCGGGGTCGGCTTTTTTCGGGTCTGTTGCGCCCATCAACGTACGGTTTTTGGTGATCGCGTCGGCGCCTTCAAGCACCTGAATCATCACCGGGCCGGAGATCATGAAATCGACCAGGTCTTTGAAGAAGGGGCGCTCACGATGCACCGCGTAAAAGCCTTCGGCCTCGGCGCGCGATAACTGGCGCATCTGCGCCGCGACAATTTTCAGGCCAGCATCCTCAAAGCGGGTGTAGATTTTGCCGATAACGTTCTGGGCGACCGCATCGGGTTTGATGATGGAAAGAGTGCGTTGCAAAGTCATGATGGTTCTCGTCGGTTTGAAGTAAACAAAGCGAAATCAAAGGATTCGTCGAACTTTATATTATAACACGTGGTTCAGAGATCAGAGACCAGAAATCAGGGATCAGAATGGAGTGCAGGCGTCGCGCCCTTCTTGCCTCACGCGAAGGCGCGAAGAAGAAAAAATCTCCGCTCCTTCAAGGAGAGGGGTGGGGATGGGGCTTTTCACTTCCCCCTCCTGCAAGCGGGAAAGGGCGCTTCTGCGGCTTCGCGTGAGGGGGGCTTTGCGCTCTATGCGTTCTTTGCGGTTAAAATGTTCCCATCCTTGCTCTCTGACCATCATGTCCTTTCCATTCTCGTTTTTGCCGCTCCTGCGCCGCTACCGTATCTTCGGCTTCACGCGTTTTCTGCTACGGCGAATGCTCGAACTGCGAATGACGCAGGCAGCGGCCAGCCTGACCTTCGCCACACTGCTGGCGCTTGTGCCGTTGTTCACCGTAGCGCTGACCGTCCTGTCGGCATTTCCGGTTTTCGAAGATTTTGCTCGTCGCTTCAAGCGGCTGGCGCTGGGGATGCTGGTGCCCGAATACGCCGACAAAATCGGTGTTTACGTCGAAGAATTCCTGCGGAACGTCGGCAACCTGACCGCCGCCGGAGTGATCCTGCTCGGTATCGCCGCCTTCGTATTGCTGCACACGATAGAAAGCGCATTCAACGACATCTGGGCGACACGCAATCGCCGCAGCCTCATGCAACAATGCCTGGTTTACTGGATGATCCTGACGCTGGGGCCGTTGCTGATCGGCATCGGCTTTACACTGTGGCGATGGTTGCACCGTCATTTTGGCGTTTCTGACGATTGGCCGATACTCGCCTATCTTTTCCATTTCTTGAGCACCTGGGGCACGACAGTGATTTTGTTGTGGCTTGTTTATCGCGTCGTCCCCAACCGCCACGTACTTTGGCGGCACGCGCTGGTCGGCGCACTGTTTGCGGCGTCGCTGGTCGAAGGCGGCCGTTACGCCTTCAGCTACTACGTCGGAAAAGTCACTTCCTACCAACTTGTTTACGGCGCCTTCGCCAGCCTGCCGATTTTTTTACTCTGGTTGTACTGCCTGTGGCTGGTGGTGCTGGCCGGCGCCACCACCACCGCGTCGCTGTCGTACTGGCGCGGCGCCGCTTGGCAACGCCCCTGCGATTTTCGCCGCCGCTTTCAGGATGCTGTAGAAATCCTTTTGCTGCTTTATGGAGCGCAACACGAAGGCAAAGCGCTGCAACTTAACCATTTGCGCAAACATATCGGCGCCGGTGACGACCAGATCGGTTTCCTGCTCGATACGCTGACCCACAAAAAAATGATTCATCGTGGCCACGATGGATGGGTGCTGCAACGCAGCGCCGAAGCACTGCGGCTGGACGAAGTGATGCGACTGTTTCTCGACGAGCAACCACCGGCATCGGAAGACCTGGTTGAAATCGAATTACAGGGATTGCTGCACCCCATTTTCGAAAAACTCAACATTTCGCTGGATGAATTGGCGCGGCGGGTTGAGGCGCGGAAAACGCAACAAGCGTAGTAGCAATGATGCGGCCAATGGCGTCGCGCTCGACGTTGATCTGGTAGCCGCCTTCAACTTCGTTCAGGCTGCCGCCGATGGTCAGGGTTGCGGTTTTGATCGGCTCGGATTCAAACGCGGTCAGCCACAGGCCGTTGTCGCGGCTGGTGGGGTTTTTGAGGTGCCAAAGGGTGTGGCTTCGAGATACATTTTCCGGTACGCGGGCCATCGGGTTCTATCGCGGACATCAGTGACGTTTCGCGTCGGATGGTTGGCTCTCGGAGGACGCTTCGCTCATCCGAGCTTGTTGTTGGCGCAAAAAAAGAGGTTTTATTAACCACAACCCATAATTACTCAAAATCAAGTTCAATAAAAGCCCCAAAGCCACATAAAGAGTCTGAGGGAGCGATGTATCAATTTTCAGTGCTGAAAATATCCCCATGGACATTCCCGCATTCGTGAAGGCATTCGTGAGATGCTCATGGATCGAATATAGCCCAATAAACCCGCCTGATCCCAGAAAAATAGATGCAAGCATTTTCCGCTTTTTTTCATTGCTGTTAAGCGGTTGAGGAAGTTTTTCTGGCTTCGGCCATCGAAAAATAGATACATGCCTTCCATTTAAGGAGTTCACGATACTTCTCTGGCTCCAGATTCCAAAAACACCAAAGAGAGCCCCTCCTGCCAGAAGGAGAGGGCGATAAAGGTTAACAGCTAAGGGCGATACCGCACCTAGGAAAAAGAACAGCACCAACAAAATGCTGAGTTCAACTCCTAGTATGAGGATAGAGTTTTGGAAAAGTTTCATAAGAAAAATAACTATTTCGAACAAGGAAATATAGAATCAACGTATCTTCTCACTATCATTTTTCCGATGATCCCAGAAGCGACACCCCCCGTAGGGTCATGAATATTAGCAACAGAAAGAAGCATGGCAAGAGCGCAACCTGCTATTGCATCATTACGCATATTACAATCAAAATCAGGTTTGCAATCTTCCCAACAACCTCCCTTCGAAATACATTTTCCGGCGCGCGATGCAGCTCCCGAGGCCGCGCCAGAAGCGGCACCTATCCCGCACTTGGCAATAGCGTCAAGAACCCTAGCTCCAATTGGATCAATTTCGACTAAACCGTTTGGGTCAATAAAGCTCACAGGATTATTTGCCACATAGCCGTAAAGATTCGAGTTTCCTCCGTCAAATTCAATCGGATCCTTCGCCGTCCATCTTCCCGTTTCAGCCTCATAATCCCTCGCTCCGAATCGCGTCAGCTTCGTTTGCTGATCGTACAATCCCCCCGCAAAAGCGAACGGTTGGAAGTCTGGATTGGTAT
>Ga0209628_10000778_pt1 | contig 19871 bp, 11 predicted proteins | sample TergutCu122P4_FD_187285 | JGI IMG/M metagenome (GOLD analysis project Ga0209628, IMG submission 187285) | Cubitermes ugandensis P4 segment gut microbial communities from Kakamega Forest, Kenya - Cu122 P4 (SPAdes) (version 2) | ecosystem: Host-associated > Arthropoda: Insects > Digestive system...
TGCCCTGCGATCATACCAGCAATACCTGCCTATCCGGATGGCTGGCGACGATCAGGCGATCTACGAGGTGATCAACCGAACGCTGATACGGACCAATACCATACAGCCACAGAACGTGCCTCTGAGCGCTTTTGTCTCCTTAACGACGACGGAAGGGCTGAAAACAATTGTTGCCGGTAAAAACGGCGAGTATCTTCCGATTGCTTATCCGTCGGTCAATCACGCCGAAGAGGTGATGAAGGTGACGAAAGCCGAAGTGAGCCGGATGAAATCGTGGGATGTGCTTTTTTCGGGGAGCTATTTTTCAAATAAAAAGATGCTCAATGAGATGATTGTTATTTTATTGATTTCCATGTTACTGATGTACTTCATCTTGGCGGCGCAGTTCGAGAGTTTTCTGCAACCGCTGATCGTGCTTATCGAAATACCGGTCGACATTTGCGTTGCGCTTTTTGTGTTGTGGATTTGCGGTCATACGCTGAACCTGATGAGCGCCATCGGTATCGTCGTGACATGCGGCGTCATCATTAACGACTCGATTTTGAAAATCGACATGATCAACGAATTGCGAAAAAAAGGGCTGTCGATTATGGAGGCCATTCATACCGCCGGGCATCGACGCCTGCGCGCCATCGTCATGACCGCACTGACCTCGATTTTAGCGATCGCGCCTATGTTGTTTACGTTCGACTTGGGTTCTGAACTCCAGAAACCGTTAGCCATCGCTATGATTTCGTCGATGATTGTCGGAACACTCGTCAGTTTGTATATTATTCCGCTTTTTTATTGGTGGATATATAAATAGATATTCGGATTGCGTACCTGACGGCACGCTTTGGGGAGGGAATGCCGTTTTTCTACCAATATTTAATCCCTAACGGGATTTGGATTTGAATCTACCAATATTTAATCCCTAACGGGATTCGGATTTGAACAAAAAATTATTTCTTTATGATGAGAGAAAAAAAGATATTTTTTTTAATAGTGCTGATGGCGGTAGGGGGGTGTTTGGCGTGGGGGCAACAGGCGATAACGCTGACGCTCGACCAGACGATCACGCTTGCTGCCGACAGTTCGTTGGAGGCGTTCCGATCGAAGAACCTCTACATGTCGCGGTATTGGGAGTACCGCACGTTTAAGGCCGGACGCTTGCCGAGTTTGACGCTCAACCTGACACCCGGGCAGTACAACCGAGAAATTATCAAACGTTATGATTTTGAGACAAATACCGATATTTTTCGTCCGAATCAAGCGTTCGAAACGCATGGCGGTTTGCAAGTCGTACAGAATTTTGACGTGCTTGGAGGGACATTTTTTATGAATACCAACCTCCATTACCTGCGTAATATCGGCGACTCACCGTATTCGCAATATACTTCTGTCCCTGTCAAGATCGGCTATCAACAGAATCTGTTAGGTTATAACGCCTTTAAATGGCAAAAGAAAATCGAACCGCTGAAATATGAAAAAGCGAAAAAACAATTGGTCTACGATTTAGAAAATATCGCCCAGTTGGCAGCCAATTATTTCTTCAACTTAGCCTTAGCGCAGGACGAACATAATTTAGCCCTTGAGAATGTGCGAAATACAGATACGCTCTACCGGCGGGGTGAAGAACGTTTCAAGATTGCCGCTATCGGCGAAACGGAGCTGTCGACTTTGAAATTAGACCGCGTCAATGCCTCCAACCAACTGAAGAATACGGAGATCGCGCTCAAACGCGCCATGTTTGCACTCTCCTCCTTCCTGAACATGGATAAGAATACACAAATCCGGGTTAAACTGCCAAACTATCCCAAATCAATGGCGATCTCCATAGATAAAGCGTTAGATGAGACGCGTCAAAATAACCCCGATTTGTTGGGCTATAAACAGAATATCCTTGAAAGTCAACAACATGTTGACCGCACCAAAAAGGAGTCGATGTTTAACGCGTCGGTGACGGCCAGCGTCGGATTTAACCAGGTGGCTGGTACCGTCACCGGCGCCTACAGGGACCCGCTACGGCAGGATATTGTTTCGCTGAACGTTTCTATACCGCTTATTGATTGGGGCGTGCGCAAAGGCCGGTACAACATGGCCATGAATAACCTTTCGGTGATGGAGATAACCGCGCAACAGGGGGAGGTCAAGTTGGAAGAAGATGTGATCATGACTGTAAACGACTTCAATATTCAAAAAGACCTGATCGCATCAACCGAAGAAGCATTGGTATTGGCCGAAGATAATTACGCCAAAACCCAACAACGCTTCTTAATCGGCAGCGTTGATATGAATACGCTCACATTATCACGCCAACGCCAGCAACAAGCCCGACTGAATTACATCCATGCGCTCGAAAGATACTGGGCAAGCTATTTCCGCATCCGACGGCTCACCCTCTTCGACTTCGAATACAACCAACCCATCGTGAATACGATTGAATTGAGAATTAGTCGGTAGATGGTAGCTGGTAGTCGGTAGCTGGTAGTCGGTAGCTGGTAGTCGGTAGTCGGTAGTCGGTAGCTGGTAGTCGGTAGCTGGTAGTCACTATTCATTATTCACTATTCACTATTCACTATTCACTATTCACTATTCACTATTCACTATTCACTATTCACTATTCATTATTCATTAAAATCTATGTCATCTGCGTCATCTGCGTGCCAAAAGAAGCACATCTCCTCCTTCACGCTAATCGTCACCTTTGTGGCTATCTCATTAGCGGGGTTGGCTGTCATCCCCTACCTGACGATTAAGCTGTCGCCTTCACGCACCTTACCCAGCCTGACCGTCAGTTTCAATATGCCCGGTCATTCGGCTCGTATCGTGGAGATGGAGGTGACATCGAAATTGGAGGCCATGCTGGCGCGTATCAACGGCGTGAAGAATATCCGGTCGACATCGCGTAACGGCTCCGGTACGATCACCTTAGACATCGACAAACATGCCTCGATGGATTTAGTTCGCTTGGAGGCGTCGACGATCATCCGTCAGACCTGGCCCAGTCTGCCTCCCTCGACCCGATACCCGTCTATCTCGGTGAACCGCCCCGACGATGAATCGGCACGCCCTTTCCTCATTTATACGGTCAATGCGACGGTTGCGCCGAACCTGATCCAGCAGTATGTGGAAACAAATATACAACCTGTGCTGGCACAACTCCCGGGTATCTACAAAGTCGATGTGTACGGGGCTATGCCGATGGAATGGATGCTTGAATACGATATCACACAGTTGGATGCGCTTGGGGTTACAGTGAACAACATCAGGGAAGCGGTGTCATCTTATAACCTGAAACAATCGCTCGGCATGGTGATGGTCGACGATGGAGAGAATGATAAATTAGATATCCGTCTATCGGTATCAGCGGATACAAAGAAGGGTTTCCATCCGGAAGATATTTTCCTGACCAACCGCGATGGCCATTTGATCCGATTAGACCGGTTGGTGCGCGTCACCTACCGCGAACAACCGCCAACAAATTATTTCCGCATCAACGGACTAAGTTCGATCTATGTGTCGCTTACCGCTACCGAAGACGCCAACCAGTTGCGCCTCAGCCAGTCCGTGAAAGACGAAATGGCGCTGATTAAACAGGCGTTTCCGGCTGGATACGAAGTACATATCAATTACGATGCAACTGAACGTATTAATAATGAACTGAATAAAATCTATATCCGCACGGTTCTCACCGTTATCATCTTGCTGTTATTGGTATTTTTAACGACTTTGAACGTGCGATACATGACGCTTATCCTGCTGAGTTTGTATTTTAACATATCCATTGCTTTCATTTTTTATTACCTCTTAGGTCTCGAAATACAACTCTATTCGTTGGCGGGGATCACGATTTCGTTGAGTTTAGTGATCGATAATACGATCATCATGGCCGACCATTACATGCGTAACCGCGACCGGAAAGCGTTCCTTTCCATCTTAGCCGCTACGCTGACAACCGTTGGCGCACTTGCCATGATCTATTTCTTAGATGAGAAAATACGGCTTAACTTGCAGGATTTTGCGACGGTAGTGATAATCAACCTGATGGTTTCGCTCTCCGTATCGCTGTTTTTTGTGCCGGCGATCATTGAGAAAATGCGTATCCAAAGAAAACGCATCAAGTTCAAACGAACTCCCCCTTTGAAGGGGAACGGGGTCACTCCCCCTTTGAAGGGGGCAGGGGGATGTTATGGAGGATGTCATTTCCGCTTCCGACTGTCACCCAAACGGTTAGACATCTATTTTAACCGCGCATATTTGGTGTTGATCCGGTTTCTGCTCCGGTTCAGGGCGATAACGTTCATCCTGCTTGTATTGGCTTTCGGCCTCCCTGTCTTTATGATTCCCGACAAGATGCAAGGTTCCGGCCAATGGGTCGAACGGTATAATAAGATCGTGACATCGTCACAGTTTAAGGAAAAGGTACGCCCGATCATCGAAAAATCGCTTGGCGGTACGTTGCGATTGTTTGTGCAGAAAGTCTATACGGGCAGCTATTTCACCCGTGACGAAGAGATCGTTCTTGGCGTCACCGCGACGATGCCTAATGGCGCAACCATGCAACAGATGAACTACCTTATCCGGCAGATGGAAAGTTACCTGAGTGAGTTTAAAGAGATTAAGCAGTTTCAGACAACGATCAGCAGTCCGTTGCGGGCGCATATTTCAATCTATTTCACCAAAGATGCCGAGAAGTCCGGCTTCCCCTACCAATTAAACAGCAACATCATTTCACGGGCGTTGCAGTTGGGCGGTGGCAGTTGGGGCGTTTACGGACTGCCCCAAATGGGATTCAGCAATGCCGTGTCCGAATCGGCCGGGAATATACGGGTGAAACTTTACGGATATAACTACGACGACCTTTATGGTCATGCTTTGGAGTTTCGCAATCGGTTATTAAATGCGACCCGCCGCATCAAGGAGGTGTTTATCAATTCACAATTTTCTTTTTATAAAGACGATTATATCGAATATGTGTTCGATTTGGATAAACCGCGTATGGCAGCCGATCATATACAACCCTATGAGCTGTATGCCTCGATAAGCCCGGTTTTTGGGCGCGACATAAACATCGGTTACCTGCTCAGTGACGAACATGTCGAAACCATCAAGATGTCGTCGCGACAAAGTCGCCTGTATGACTTGTGGAGCTTGGCCAACATGAGCCGGACGATGAACGGTAAACCGTTTAAAATCGGGGAACTCGCCGCCATCACCAAAGGGCAGGCGCCGCAAACCATCGTCAAGGAACAACAGCAATATGTCCTGTACCTGCAATACGATTATATCGGCGCTGCGCAACAGTCCACAAAGATTCTCGAAGAACAATTGGAAAAGTTCAACAACGACCTCCCGCTCGGCTATTCTGCGCAAAGCGAGAGCAGTTCCTTCTTTTGGGGCAAGAAAGACAACAGGCAATACCTTTTTCTCGGTTTGATCATCGTGATCATCTTCATCATGACTTCGATCCTGTTCAACTCGATCAAACAACCCTTAGCCATCATCTTCATCATCCCTGTGTCTTACATTGGGGTCTTCCTGACCTTCTACCTGTTCAAGCTCAACTTCGACCAGGGCGGTTTCGCCGCATTCGTCTTACTTTGTGGCATCACCATCAATGCCAGCATCTACCTGATCAACGAATACAACCGGATACGCAAACGCAAACCGTTGATCAGTCCGGTCAGGGCGTACATCAAATCATGGAACATCAAAATCGTGCCGATTTTCCTGACGATCATCTCCACCATCTTGGGTCTCATCCCTTTCATGGTCGGGTTAGGCAAGGAATCGTTCTGGTTTCCACTCGCTGCCGGGACGATCGGCGGACTGACCATGTCGTTTATGGGCATCTTTTTCTTCCTCCCGCTATTCCTCATCAAACGACGCCTGATCATCCCCAAACGCCGGAAGAAAAGAACATGAAATGCAACTTTTCAGGAATAAATTCCTTAATAGTTGCGATTTTTTGGGAATTTTTTCCCAAAAAGTTACTGTATATTTGGAATTTATACCTTAATGTAGTAATTTTGTGGCGTTATTTACGATATGATTATGATAAAGCGAAAATTAATACAGAATATACTTGATGTATTGCATAAGAACAAAGCAATTATCGTAGTGGGTGCAAGGCAAACCGGCAAAACGACTTTGTTGAAGTATCTATTTGAAAATAAGGATAATGTCTTATGGCTTAATGGCGATGAGACCGATGTGCAAAATCTTTTTGCCCATGCTACTTCAGTAAGTTTACGAGCAGTTATTGGTCATTATTCAACGGTTATTATTGACGAAGCGCAACGCATTGAAAATGTAGGATTAAAATTGAAACTCATTACCGATCAAATTCCAGGTGTGCAGTTGATAGCTACGGGTAGTTCAGCGTTTGAGTTGAGTAACCGGATTAACGAGCCATTGACCGGAAGAAAGTGGGAATTTCAACTTTTCCCTCTTTCTTTTGCAGAGATGGTTGAGCATCATGGTTTACTTGAAGAAAAACGGATGCTTCGACATCGCCTTTTGTATGGTTATTACCCTGATATTATTGTAAATCAAGGAAATGAACAAAGGATTTTACGGCAACTATCAGACAGCTATCTTTACAAAGATATTTTACAATGGGAAGGTATTCAAAAGCCTGAACGGTTACAGGTTTTATTAAAAGCGCTGGCATATCAAATAGGCAGTCAGGTATCATATAACGAATTAGCTCAAACTTGTTACCTTGATCCAAAAACAGTTGAAAAATATTTACTTTTACTTGAAAAAACATTTGTCATTTTTCGTTTGGGATCGTTTGCGCGAAATTTACGTAATGAATTGAAGTTCAGTCGTAAAATCTATTTTTATGACAATGGTATTCGCAATGCATTAATATCCAATTTCAATCAAATAGAAATGAGGGACGATAAAGGAGCGTTGTGGGAAAATTTCTTGGTTTCTGAAAGAATGAAAAAACTACATTATAACAATCTTTGGGTAAATTCGTATTTTTGGCGAACGAAAGACCAACAAGAGATCGACTATATTGAAGAAAAGGACGGTACGATTTCCGCATTTGAATTTAAATGGAATGTAAAAAAACAACTAAAATTAAATACCGCTTTTACATCAGCATACCATATTGATGATTTTAAGATAATTACACCAGATAATGTTGAAGAATTTTTATTATAAACAGATGGAACAATCAATGAACAAAGAGCTTTTCGGCGCAAATGACCGTATTCGCATTGCGGTGTTAGGCGTCAACGGTCGGGGGAATAATCATGTCAGTTCGATCATGAAACTGAATGATGCGGAGGTGGTCGCTTTGTGCGATCCCGACTTGAATGTGGCCAACCAACGCGCTAAAGCGTTTGAACAAACGTATCAAAAAAAGGTACTTGTTGAACAGCATTTTCAAAAAATTTTTGATAACAAAACTATTGATGCCGTCACCATCGCCACGCCCAATCATTGGCATACGCTGTTAGCGATTTGGGCTTGCCAGGCGGGGAAAGATGTTTATATCGAAAAACCGGCGACACACAACATCTATGAAGGGCGCAAACTGATCGAAGCCGCCTACAAATACAACCGTATCGTGCAAAATGGCGTTCAGATGCGTAGTTTTGAGGCTGCAAAAGAAGCGGTGCAACATTTGCATGGCGGAACCATCGGTCGGGTTTATATGGCGCGCGGATTGTGTTTGAAAAGCCGTGCTGATATCGGCAACAAGGGCATATCGAAGGCGCCCGAGACGTTGGATTATGATTTGTGGTGCGGACCGGCGCCGTTAGTTCCTTTTACCGAGAATTTGGTGCATTACAATTGGCACTGGCATTGGAATTACGGTAATGGGGATGTGGGTAATCAGGGCATTCATCAAACCGATCTCTGTTTGTGGGGGTTGGGTGTTGGGTTGCCCGAACGCATCACCGCGATGGGAGGAAAATTCTTATGGGATGACTGCAAAGAGGTGGCAGAAGTGCAAACATCCGTTTATCATTACCCCAAAGAAAAGAAAATGATCCAGTTTGAAGTGCGTAACTGGTATACCAACACCGAAGACGGGATCAGTGTAGGCAATTTTTTTTACGGCGATAAAGGGTATATGATCGTGTATAATGGCGGTAACTATCAAACTTTTCTGGGTGAGAAACGGGAAAAAGGACCCGGACGGGAAAGCAGCGCAAGCGATGTCGCCCATTTCCGAAATTGGATCGATGCCATCAAAGCAAGGGATATGAGCCTTCAAAACGGCCCGGTGGAGACAGCGCATCTGTCGGCTGCTTTAGCCCACTTGGGCAATATCTCCTATCGCTTGGGCCGGCAATTGAATTTCGACCCCATATCCGAACGCTTTATCGGCGATAGCGATGCGAACAAAATGTTAACACGCGAATACAGAGCGCCTTATATCTTGCCTGATAAGATATAAAATCGATGATGAGTGATGAATTTATGAATTCACGCCGAAATCTAATTTTAACGCAAAGACACCAAGAAGACGCAAAGATCGCAAACAATATTTATTTTATAATCAACTCTTTGCATTCTTTGCTCAAATACTTTGCGCCTTTGCGGTTGGTAAGTTCAATTTTTATCGCAAGGATGAAGACTGCAAGTCTTATTATCAAAAGCATAGGTCAACGCCCTATGGATAATGTTGAACCTCCTCTGTCAGGCTGCAAGACTTTTTTTCAAAAGCATAGGGCAACGCCCTATGGATAATGTTGAACCTCCTCTTTCAGGCTGTAAGCCTGTAATCAATAACATTGGGCAGCGCCCAATGTGCCCTTACAGGGCTTGGAATGGAGGTGCGTTTCAGATAATAGGGCGCTGCCCTATCTTAATGATGTCACCCTTACAGGGCTAAAATGGAAATGACTTTTCAAAGTAGTCTCATCCATAGGGTTTATGTATATTTACCGATCATATGATTAGGATAAAGCAAAAGAAGAAATGACCTGTTTTCAAAAAAGTTTAAGCCAACTCTTGTTTGTTCTGTTCGTGTGGTCGTTGACCACCGAAGCCGCCGGTCAAATCCCCCGCGCTACTGACGAAACAAATCACTTTCGTCAGATCAGCGGCATTGTCACCGATGCCTCGGATAACGTTCCCATTCCGAATGTGTCGGTTTTTATTGCCGGCACGAGCATTGGCACGACTACCGACGACAACGGGTATTACAAACTCCGGATACCGGGCGAAGGCAGTTATCGGCTGACGCTGTCGCATGTCGGGTATCAACCGGTTTTTACGGAGATCAAATCAGGAAATCAATCCATCATTGCAGATGTGGCGTTGAACATCATGGAATTGGAAGAAGTGACCACGACTATGAAAGTCGTCACCCGCAAAAAAGACGTCAACCTGTTCTGGAACACCCTGCTGGGAAAAAGCCCGTCAAAGAAAACCATGTATGCGCTTAATCCGGAGGTGGTGTATTATTACTACAATCCCAAAACCCAGAAATTGACCGTTACCTGCCGCGAACCGTTGGAGATTGTCAATAACGAAACCGGCTATCAGATAAAAGTCGTCGTAGACCACTTTACGCATGACTGTCAAACAGAAGAAACGTCATGGAAAATTGAAAAAGTTTTCACGGCGCTTGAACCCAAAGACGAGCGACAGCGGAAACAGTGGCAGGACCAGCGGAAAGACATCTATCAACTCTCGTTAGCGCACTTTATCCGGGCGCTGTACCATAACCGGTTGAAAGAAGAAGGGTATGTATTGACGTATCTGTCCAAGGAAGACTGTCCATCAAACGTTTCCGGTGATGCCGCATTAAATGCAGCAAATTTTTTATCCGATGCCGGCGCTGACGGCGGTAAAACGTTACGGATGCCATTCGCTTCGATAAACGCCAAAGGGCTGATCTTAGTTTGCTTTGGACGACCGGTGACCGACAATGACCTGTTGCAGATCGTAGCCGTACAAAACGGAAACACCCCCAAGTTTGAGATCAGCGGAAGGAAAATAACCGTTCCCACGCGCCAGACGACAAGCGAAGCTTTAACCTGGCCGGACATCGGCTTGGTTCAAAATATCCTGACCTTCTCGCCCGCTCTTCCGATAACCATTTACCCGGACGGCACATACAGCCATCCGTTAAAACTGAATCCCCTGCTTCGCTCTAACTCGCTCTTTGGTCTCCATATGATGATGCCCACCGAATACATCCCCGAAACCGGATCAGGTGGCTATTCGACTTTCGCTCAAACGGCGGTATCGTTTGAAGACAAAATAAATAGCCATTTCGAACAACAGTTAAAAATCTTCCCGCAGGAAAAAATCTATCTGCATACGGATAAACCCTACTACATCTCCGGTGAGCGGATTTGGTTCAGGGCGCACGTAGTTGATGCGGCCAATCATCACCCCGTATGTTACAGCAAATATGTATATGTCGAGCTAATTGATCCGGTGGATTCGGTTGTTTCGCGTGTAAAAATACGCGAAGATGAAGGCGCTTATCACGGCCATATCCTTATTCCTGACACTGTCCCTGAAGGCGACTATACGATACGCGCCTATACGCTGTATATGCAAAGTTTGGATGAACGCGATTTCTTTTCCAAGACCGTTCATATCGGCGACCCGTTAGCGATTTCTTCCCAACTCGCTTCAAAAGGCGAAGGAGGTTTGCTCTCGAAAGCGGTCACCAACAAAACTCCTGTCCGTAAACCTCTCCATATTCCGGCGCCGCCTGACGATTATGACGTCACCTTCTACCCTGAAGGTGGTGCGCTGATGGAGGGAACCGCCTGTAAGGTGGCGTTCAAGGCGATGAAAGCCAATGGCCAGGCGACGGCCATCACCGGCGTGGTCTATGACCGGAATGGCGTTGAAATCTGTCAAATACAGACGGAACATCAAGGCATGGGTCAATTCTGTCTTCAGGCGGTGAAAGGCCAATCGTATGACGCGGTATGTACAGATGAGAAGGGTCAATCGAAACGCTTCGACCTGCCGCCGGCCATTAGCGATGGCATCGCCTTATCGGTTACTGTTGATAATGACAGCATCGTTTTGAAAGCGCTCAAACCGGTTCATACGGTACGTAACAACGCTCACTACGACGAACTCTACCTGTTAGCCCATACACGTGGAAAAATTCATTTTGCAGAACCGTTCCATCCGGAAAACGAGAGGTTGGTTTTCCAAAAGGAGCAGTTTCCTTCGGGTGTGCTTCATTTCATTCTGTTTGATGTCCACATGAACCCGTTAAGCGAGCGGTTGGTATTTATCTGCAATGACGATCAGGCGACGGTCAGTTACCATCACGATGGCGATCCGTTTGCTGCCCGTTCGTTAGTTCAGAACACGGTCATAGTGACCGACAGGGAAGGTGAACCGCTATTGGGTAACTTCTCGGTATCGGTCACATCCGACCGCGAGGTGACGCCTGATTCTACCATGAATATCCTGACTTATCTCTTACTCTCATCCGATGTACGTGGGCACATCGAAAATCCGGCCTTTTATTTCCGCGACGATGATTCATCGGCCTGTGCCTTGGATTTGCTGATGTGTACGCAAGGCTGGCGGCGTTACAACATCGCCGAACTCGCTATGGGTCGTTATGAAAAACCGGCGATGCCTGTCGAAGCCGGATCGGTGATGACGGGAACGGTCAAACTGTTCGCTCAAAAGAAAACCGTTAAAAACATGGCTGTTTCTATCATGTCGCAAGACGGTCAGTTCGAGACTGTAAAAACAGATAAAGACGGGCGTTTTTCGTTTAATACCAATGTATTTGACAGTACGCGGTTTATTGTGCATGTGCCCCAAAACGGTCGGTCGCCGTTGGAGGTTATCCTTGACCGCGAGACCTTTCCGAAAAAGACGGTTCCAACGGTTCCGCCGCTTGCTAAAATCGATCCGGTTCAGTTTTCAAAATACGTCGAAAAGGCGGAACGAAAGTATACGGAAGACAACGGCATGCGTATGGTCAACCTGCCGGAAGTCGCCGTTGCCGCTCAACAGCCGAAGAAAAAACCGTTTGAATCGCCCTATTATTTTCAGGAATTTCTGACGCCAGGCAGTACGATTACAGAAGAGCAGATCAGCAAGTACTCGGGCGCAACCCCGTTTTTAATGCTGTCACAAGTGCCGGGGATTTCGGTTGGATCAGTTGACGGAAATAAAATCAACTTTATTAGGATTGGACCTATTATATCTTTAAATCACCAGCCTGTACCCTTATTAGTAATAGATAATTTTACTATTTCATCAGACAGTATTAAGGGATTTTGCGATATAATAAATACCATACCAATAAGCGACATCGCCCGAATAGATGTATTGAAAGGTCCGGAAACCAGCGCTTTTGGCATGCGTGGTGCCGGAGGAGTGATTTGCATATACACTAAGCAAAGCGCAAAAACGACAACGGAGGAAGTACTGCATAACACCAAATCCATCACACCGTTAGGCTTCCAAAAACCAGATCAGTTTTATGCACCCAAGTATGACACGTCCGAAAAACATACCACATCCGGTACTGACCTGCGCACGACTATCCATTGGCAACCCGTTGTACAAATCGACAACCAGGGCGCCGCATCGTTTGCATTTTACACCGCCGACGAACAAAGCACTTTTACCGTCGTTATTGAAGGCGTGACGTCCGATGGTTGCCTTATCCGTAAAGAGAGTCAACTCTGGAAATAAGAGTGATGTATTTCAGAAGGCTTATTACGTATGTATTTTGCAAAGATTAGGTTGACCGATAACAGTTTCATAATTCGATGGTGAAGGGCACAGCCATTGATAAATACATTCATTACAAGGAAAAAACGCTCTTATTTTAAACCATGATTTTCCTTCAATGAATTCCTTATATACAATCGAATACGGCGAATCATTGATTGTCCCCAGAGATGGCGCATTTACGTTGGCATAAACTAATCCATCTGGCACAATGGTAAGCTTTCCAAAATCTTCAATGTTAAGCGTTTGATGCATAAATACTTCATTTTTAGGCAAATCAATATCTTCAATCACTTCTTGATCGATAAATACGTTCGATCTGAAAAAGTCCAGATTTTCGTTGTTATATAAAGGAATGTATTTAATGGTATGATTATCAGAAATATTTTTAAGCAAAGAGAGATATTGTGAATAATCATTTTCAGAACGAACAAAAGCCCTGATGGAAAAAATAAAATCAATATCACGGAATAATGAAACATCAAAAACACTGTCAATTAAAAAAATAAACTGAGTGGTGTCCTGCCAATGAATCTCCTTCATCCGATTTACGTTAGCTATAAAATCTTGTATTAAAATATAAACAGTGCTTTGAATCTGATTATCAGAAAAATAAGTATTCAATTCTTCTATGCCGGGATAAGAAAACACATTGCCTACTAAATTGATAGTGTTTAAAAATGGATTCCTGCTGTTTCGAATAAACGATATTATTTTTGAACTATCCAAGGTTTGACACCCTTTCAATGGAAAAAGTGTTTGTTTATAATTCGTATTATTGCCATGATCACTTCCATTGATATAAAATATAAGGTCGTGCAGGTTCTCTAAAATTTCTCCTCCGAATCCATCGTTATGCTTTTTTTCGTAGTATTCCTTCTTGTCCTGCACTTTTAGAATGGGATTTAATGACACCGGTCTTTTTTCGTAAGTCACATTTTCAGACAAAAAACCGGCTTTGATTTTTATTAGAGAATCCATCCATTGCGTCACTTCCCGATCTCTCATTTCATTTTGCGTTAATTCAGCCGAATATAGATTTTCGGTTATTAATAGTTGTTGACAAATTTTCTCTATATTTTCTGAAAGAGAAAAAAGGACTTTCTTCTTATTATCCGTATTGTAGGCTAATCCATAATGGCCTTTTAACCATAAAAACGTATCAGCAGATAATGTAAACCAATTGCTTACCATCATAAAAAAAATTAAAAATTGACTTCACTTAGAATTTTATCGTAATAATGAGGATATTTTCGAAGCGAATCAAAGATTTTCTCTGAATCCTTATCAAATGCTTCTTTTGTGCAGAAATTGATGCAATGAGGCGATTTGTCCCTAATATCATCAATTGTATAAATACATTTTGGGCAAAACATATTCGTTGCACAACGCATACATTGATTAGCGCATTTTGTCAAAAAACAATTATGTTGTTCAGCCACATACTTATAATCCAACTCTACATGATCCTCATGTGCATAACCCATTACAAAATCAGAGTCAATTCGCTCGCATGGAAGAATCTTACCTTCGGAAGAAATGAACATTTTATTTGAGAAAGGCATACAAGTTCCGGTATAAATTTCAGAATTAACAAGATTTTGTGTCAACAAATGGTTATAGTTTAGAAATATATTTCCACTCAAGGCGTATAAATATTTAGATAACCAATAACCTCTTGGCAGATCAAGAAAATACTCTTTTTCAAATGTTTCGCAATCTGTGGCTTTCATAAGGCTTTGCGACACGTTTTGATACATTTTCCGGAATTCTTCCTTTTTATTTTCGCTTATCCCGGAAGTATTTAGCGGATAAATTTTCGGAACCTTACCAAAATTGCGTTTGAAAAAATGATAGATTGGTTCCACATCATTTCTGTTATGAAGTACAGAGGTGAAATTAACCGATTTCTCAAAATAATCCGGATGTTTTACGCGTAATAATTTTACATTATGGATAATTTGTTCGAATGAGTTCTTACCGGAATGATCAAGGCGATAGCTTTGAGCATTTTCATCACCATCCAAACTGATAAATAAAATAAAATTCTTTTCCACTAAAAAATCCATATATTTATCCATCAGGACGGCGTTTGTAGTCATGGTATATTGGATTTTTCTTGATTCAATTTTTAATTGTTCGAAATAGTCAATTATTTTTCTGATGAGAGATGAATTGATTAAAGGCTCGCCGCCATAAAAACCCACAACTAATCGAAAGGACGTATCTTGCACTTTGTTTTCATTCCATAGATTCAAAAGATAGTCGATGATCGATTTTGCCTTTTTGAAAGGCATATCTCTATTTTTTCTGTAATCATAGACTTGATATAATCGTTCAGATAATCCGCAATATTCACATTTTAAATTGCATTTTTCAGTCACCTCAAAAACAATTTGTTTAAGATTTATCAAATTGTTTAAGATTGTTTTTTCATCAATTTGAACCATTTTTTTCATCATCGAGAATTTAAAGAATTTATTAACAGCGATTTATTTGAGCATTTTGATGTAAAAGCCACCGACGACGGAGCGGGCTTGCATGCCGTATTGATGGGGTTTGTCGGTCCAATACAGGTCGAACAGGGGGGCGCGGGTGACGGTTTCGTTGACAAACCGGTGGATGGGCGCGACGAGCTGCTCAAATGTGGCTTGGTCGTTTGCTAATGAAGCTGTCCACATGCTCCAATCGGGTTTGGTGTAGGTTTTGCGGCTATCTAATGGCAAACCATACCGATTCATTCGCGTGAGGTAATACCGGACTTCTTTGGCGGCAACGGTTTCGGGGAAGATATTTAACCCCAATATTTTGTCCCAGACTAAGTTGTATTTCTGACTCCAGGTGCCGGGGTTCTCGAAGGTGAGGCTATAATGGTCGCCATCGTCGGCTAAGCGCATCCATTCAATAGCCATGTGACGGGCTAAAGTGGTGTATTTCTCTGCAACATCCGCTTTACCAAGCATTTTTGCCATACGTCCGTAGGAGGCAACACCGAGGATGGCCTTGATTGACAGGTTGGCATTGCGGGCTAAATGGCCGGCAAAATCATCGGTGCAGAGCTGGTTTTCGGGGTCTAATCCTTTTTCCGCCAAGTAATTCGCCCAAGTCGTAAGTACCGCCCAATGTTTTTCGGCGTACTGTGCATGACCTTCCTTCGTGGCTATGGCGGCTGACAGGATAAGCATGTTGCCGCTTTCTTCCACAGGCATATCCTGGGTGTAGGTCTGTCCGTTAGCTAAAGGATAAGTCCCTACGTCATGGGCAGGGAACGGTTTGGTCCATTTTCCGCTTTCGCTGAAATAGAAAATGTGATTGAGTAACCCCTTAACTAATTCGACATTATATATCAGGAACAGCGGAGAGGAGGGATAGGTGACGTCTACCGTCCCGATGGAGCCGTTGGACGAATTTTCCTTCGACAGGAACAACAGGTCACCGTTAGGCGCTTTAACCAATTTGTGGGCGGCAATGGCCTGACGGTAGGCTAAGGCGCACAAGTCACCATATTTCTTGCCGCCGGCATGGATCGCGCGAGTCATCAGATCGTAGTCGAAGCGATCGCAAGCGGCTTTTAACTTTTTGTATTCGGTGGCCGATTGGTTAAACACCGATTCGATCGGACGGTTTCCCTCCATATTCCACAACGGACGCCGGTTTTCGCCAAAATATTGGATGGGATAAATGTCATCGTACCCGATTAGGATTTTGCCCGTTTTCGATGACATCACTTGACCAAGCGAGCGTGTTAAAGCCATACGCGCGTTCTCCATTGAACTAATCGAATGTTCTATTTGTCCGTTGGTGGCAAAAGCGCCTCTCATTTTTGTCGCATCCCTGTGAATAGCCGCGATAGTGCCTTCTTTTTCTGCACATAAATAAAAATAGCCCCAATCAATGCGAAGGTCGTCGCCACTCTTTTTAAGAATTTCCTGGGCGACGCTCCCGGTCTTCAGAAATAAAAAACCGTCTTTTTCGTAGGTTTTGCTTCGGCTGTCTTGATCGGGATGGTTCAATGCCCACATCGGCGATGCCTCGAAATAAAGTTCCACTTGGTGCGCCCGACCATCGGTCGACTTCACCTCGTACGTGATGTAATTGACCGGTCGGGAAACCAATTCAAGGTCGTGCATCAATAGAGGCGCGGTGAAGGTCAGATGCAGGTCTACCGGTCCGCAAGTGAAATGGTACCGCGTTTGTGTGGCCTGCACATCGACCGCGTGTTGTATGGCTGCCGTTTCAAAAAATTTCTGAGTCGGCGCTTCCACAAACAAACCAAAATCGAGCGTGACATCCCAAGGACGGTTTACACAATGCACAGCAATCACATTTACCCCTTTTTTCAGGCTTTTCACGGCGGTTTCCGGTACCCGCTTCGTAATGTTATTGCGCCATTGAAAACCTTCATCAACCACCTCTGTCCCGTTGATATACAATTTGAAATCATCGGCGTAGGAATATTCTAAAAATACGTTCCGACCGGCAAGGTCTTCATCTAACATTAGCGTACGGCGTATCCAGATATCGGTAATGTCTCTTTTCCAGACCGTTTGAACGGCTTTTTCGCCCCGATGACCGAAAGCGCCCGGCCCTTCATCCCACTTGGAATCGTCGAAGTCGACGTTTTGCCAACCCTCCTGTGGTTTGGAAAAGGTATAACGACCTGTCCATTCCCCTTTTTCGGCCATTGGCGCCACTGTTACCCAAGGTGTCTCTTCGACGCCCATGAAGCGGTATACCTGACCATCTACGCGGATAGCGCCTGTCAACGGACGGATGACACCCGTCCAATGCCTGAGGTGGTCGTCGTACAACAGGTCGGTAAACGACCACGCGTTGGTGTACGGGTCGATCGTCACTAAGGGATATGCCGGCGCCCGAAGGTTATTTTTTATCACTTCTGTCGGATAGTCAGCCGTCCCGCAAGCCATGAGAATAGTTGCAAACAGGCTTAAAACTAAGGGATTTTTCATTTGTTTTAATACGTCAGCTTCAAGTTTCGGAATTGAATGGGACCGCCTTCGCTCTGCAAACCGATATTCCCTTCTTTGACGCGGTTGGTTCCCTCATTCTGCAAGACGCCGTTAATAAAGATGGTCATCTTCCCGTCTTTCACATGGATCTTCGCTTTGTTCCATTCACCAATCGGTTTTTCGTTGGAGTCAACCCGTTTTTTGATCACCGGAAAAGCTGGTCGGCCAGTAGCCGGCGCTACATACTCAACCAAATCAGAGCCACTGAGAAGGACGAAATCACCGGCGCTGCCGGCTTTCAACTGACATTCGATGGCTAATGGAAACGCATTGCCGGCTTTCGGGTCTGCAATCATCATGAATATACCGCTGTTGGTGCCTTCGCCTATCCAGCGCCATTCCAATTCCAACGTATAATCTTTGTATTTCTTCTCAGTATACATGTAACCGAAAGGCATCCCTTGGATATGGATATAACCATCCTTGACCATATATACCTCTTTTGCGGGAACTTTGTCCCCATCCACGACAAACCTCCAATTGGAAAGGTCTTTGCCATTAAACAATTGTTCTGTCTTCCCACACGAGAGCGCTAATAAACAGAACATGACCGTAGTCATTAAAAAAACAATTTTTTTCATAATACATTAATTATTTAAATATTAGTAAATAGCGATTTAATTACATCCCCCTGCCCCCTTCAAAGGGGGAATTTAACATCCCCCGGCCCCCTTCAAAGGGGGAATTTAATATCCCCCGGCCCCCTTCAAAGGGGGAGTTTGAGTTAGTTTTCAATTAATTTGCGGTAATGTACGCGTTTGGGTTCAACAAAACCTTTTTGCTTCTTTTTATACTCTTCGTATTCGGAATAGCTGCCTTCGTAGAAGACCACCTCGGAGTTGCCTTCAAACGACAGGATATGCGTACAGATCCGGTCTAAAAACCAGCGGTCGTGTGAAATGACAACAGCGCATCCGGCAAAACTTTCCAATCCTTCTTCCAACGCCCGGAGGGTGTTCACGTCGATATCATTCGTCGGTTCGTCCAAGAGCAACACATTGGCTTCGGCTTTCAGTGTGATGGCTAAATGCAAACGGTTTTTTTCACCGCCGGAAAGAACTTTGCACAATTTTTCCTGGTCGGCTCCGGAAAAATTAAACCGCGAAAGATAAGCGCGTGCATTCCATTCCCGGCCTCCCACGCGGATAAATTCATTGCCCTGTGAGATCACCTGATAGACGGTTTTTTCGGGATCAATGTCGTGGTGCGTCTGGTCGGCATAACCGATCTTGACCGTTTCGCCAATTTCAAATGTCCCTTTATCAATCGATTCCATGTTCATAATCATTTTAAACAGCGTCGTTTTACCTGCCCCGTTCGGACCGATGACGCCCACGATGCCATTGGGTGGCAGCATGAAATTGAGGTCGTCGAACAGTAGTTTTTCATCGAAAGCCTTAGCAACACGAATGGCTTCGATCACCTTTTTCCCGAGACGGGGGCCATTCGGGACAAACAGTTCCAATTTGGCTTCGCGCTCTTTCTGATCCTCGTTGAGTAAGGTTTCATAGGAGTTCAGACGCGCTTTCCCTTTCGCATGACGCGCTTTAGGCGCCATCCGTATCCATTCAAGTTCGCGCTCCAATGTCTTTCGTCGCTTACTGGCTTGCTTTTCTTCCTGTGCCATCCGTTGCGTTTTCTGCTCTAACCAGGACGAATAATTGCCTTTCCAGGGGATGCCTTCACCGCGGTCTAATTCGAGAATCCATCCGGCGACGTGGTCCAAGAAATAGCGGTCGTGCGTGATACAGATCACCGTACCGGCATAGTGTTGCAGGTGTTGTTCCAACCAGTCGATTGATTCGGCATCCAAATGGTTGGTCGGTTCATCCAACAACAAAATATCGGGTTGTTGAAGTAACAACCGACAGAGTGCCACGCGGCGGCGTTCACCGCCCGAAAGGGTATCCACCAACTGTTCTTCGGGCGGACAACGCAGCGCATCCATCGCCCGTTCCAACTGACTGTCCAAGTTCCACGCATCCAACGCATCGATTTTATCCTGCAACGCGGCTTGTTGGTTCATCAACGCATCCATCTTGTCCGGATCATCCAAAACCTCCGGGTCGCCAAATCGTTCGTTGACCTCCTCAAACGCTTTCAGCAGATCGACTGTAGCCTGTACACCTTCCTGGACTATTTCTTTTACCGTCT
>Ga0209628_10000779_pt1 | contig 19857 bp, 20 predicted proteins | sample TergutCu122P4_FD_187285 | JGI IMG/M metagenome (GOLD analysis project Ga0209628, IMG submission 187285) | Cubitermes ugandensis P4 segment gut microbial communities from Kakamega Forest, Kenya - Cu122 P4 (SPAdes) (version 2) | ecosystem: Host-associated > Arthropoda: Insects > Digestive system...
CTGCCACGGATCATGTCCGCGCGACTTGCTGGACGAGGCCGTGGCATGGGTCAGACAGCACCGCGACGAATTGATGGAGGAATGGAAAAAATGGCATCCGTGATGAAACGCCCGCGCCTGAAAGCCGTCAAGGCGCTCTCCGGCCACAGGCTGCGCCTGACCTTTATTGATGGCAGCGTGATGGACGTAAATTTTGCGCCCTTCTTTGACGAAAGCCCGGGCCTGGCGCCGTTGCGCGATCCGGCCCGCTTCGCCAAGGCTTGCATTGGCGAGGATGCCGGCTGGACGGTGGAATGGCCGGATCTGGATATCCAGATCGGCGCCGACACGCTCTGGCTGGACGCGCAGGCGCAAAACGCGCCGGACGAAAACACGCGCCTGTTCGCCCAATGGCGCGCCCGCCACGGATTGACCCTGGCGCAGGCCGCCGCCGCGCTGGGCATGACGGCGCGCACCATGAGCGCCTACGGCACGGGCGCGCGCCCCGTGCCGCGCTACATCGCGCTGGCGGTCAAGGGTTGGGAGGCGGAACAGGGAACGCCGTAGCGATGATGAATCGCTGGCAGAAAAAAGGGCCGTCCGCCAGCGCCAGACTTTTCATCCCCGAGGCCACCCCCAAAAAAACGGGCAACCCGCAGGTTGCCCGTGTTGCCGCATCCAATGCTTGAAGATCAGGCCACCAGCGGCACGATCAGCAAGGCGACGATGTTGATGATTTTGATGAGCGGGTTGACCGCGGGACCGGCAGTGTCCTTATAGGGATCGCCCACGGTGTCGCCGGTGACGGCGGCTTTGTGCGCTTCCGAGCCTTTGCCGCCGAAATTGCCGTCTTCGATGTATTTCTTGGCGTTGTCCCAGCAGCCGCCGCCGGTGGTCATCGAAATGGCGACAAAGATGCCGGTGACGATGGTGCCCATCAGCACGCCGCCCAGGGCGCGCACGCCCGCGCCCGGCCCCATGATGGCATTCATGGCGAAGGCGGTGACGACCGGCACGAGCACAGGCAGGAGGGATGGCAGCATCATTTCCTTGATGGCGGCCTTGGTCAGCATGTCGACGCAGGTGCCGTACTCCGGCTTGGCGGTGCCTTCCATGATGCCTTTGATTTCCTTGAACTGCCGCCGCACTTCAACGACGACGGAACCGGCGGCGCGGCCAACCGCTTCCATGCCCATGGCGCCGAAGAGGTAAGGCACCATGCCGCCGATGAAGAGGCCGATGATGACCGCCGGATCGGAGAGGTCGAAAGCGAACTCCTTGCCCGTGCCGGCGAGGCCGTGCGTGAAGTCGGCGAAGAGCACCAGCGCGGCCAGGCCGGCGGAGCCGATGGCGTAGCCTTTGGTAACAGCCTTGGTGGTGTTGCCGACGGCGTCGAGCGGATCGGTGATGCCGCGCACGGAATCGGGCAGTTCGGCCATTTCGGCGATGCCGCCGGCGTTGTCGGTGATCGGGCCGTAGGCGTCGAGCGCGACGATGATGCCGGCCATCGACAGCATGGAGGTGGCGGCGATGGCGATGCCGTAGAGGCCGCCCAGCGAGTATGACGCCCAGATCGAGACGCACACGGCCAGCACCGGCCAGGCGGTCGACTTCATCGACACGCCCAGTCCGGCGATGATGTTGGTGCCGTGGCCGGTGGTGGAGGCCTGGGCGACGTGCTGCACGGGCTTGAATTCGGTGCCGGTGTAGTACTCGGTGATGTAGACCATCAGGCCGGTGAGGACGAGGCCGATGACGGACGCGCCGTAGAGCCGCATTTGCGCGCCGCCGCTGATTTCCTTGACGGCGTCGAGCAGGTGGTCGTCAACCAGCCAGGTGGTCATCGGATAGAAGGCGATCAGCGCCAGCACGCCGGCGACGATGAGGCCCTTGTAGAGCGCGTTCATGATCTTGCCGCCAGGCGAGGCCTTGACGAACATGACGCCGATGATGGAGGCGATGATCGAGAAGCCGCCGAGGGCCAGCGGATAGATGACAGCAGCATCACCCGCGCCCTTGAACAGCAGCGCGCCCAGCAGCATGGTGGCCACGGTGGTGACGGCGTAGGTCTCAAAGAGGTCGGCGGCCATGCCGGCGCAGTCGCCGACGTTGTCGCCGACGTTATCGGCAATCACGGCGGGGTTGCGCGGATCGTCTTCGGGAATGCCGGCTTCGACCTTGCCCACCAGGTCCGCGCCGACGTCGGCGCCCTTGGTGAAAATGCCGCCGCCGAGACGGGCGAAGATGGAAATCAGCGAGGAGCCAAAGCCCAGGCCGACCAGCGGATGGATCAGCGTTTCAACGCTGGCATCGGGCATCATCAGCTTCAAAATGACGAAGTAGCCGGCAACGCCAAGCAGGCCAAGACCGACGACCAGCATGCCGGTGATGGCGCCGCCCTTGAAAGCGACGTTGAGCGCCTCATTGAGGCCGGTGCGCGCGGCTTCGGCGGTGCGCACGTTGGCGCGCACGGAGACGTTCATGCCGATGAAACCGGCCGCGCCCGACAAGACCGCGCCGAGCACGAAGCCGATCGCGGTGTACACGCCCAGCCCCACGCCGATGACGATGGCGAGCACGACGCCGACATAGGCGATGGTGGTGTATTGGCGCTTCAGGTACGCTTGCGCGCCCTCTTGCACGGCTGCCGAAATCTGGCGCATGCGCTCGTTGCCGGTCGGCTGCGCCAGAATCCAGCGGCTGGACACATAGCCGTAAATGATGGCCGCAACCGCGCAGACCAAGGCAAATATCAAACCCGCTGACATGAACTTCTCCCTCCTTGATTAGAAAATTTGGAAACGGCGTCGCCGCCGTTTCACGAACCTGAATCCTCAAAAAACATCCATCAAAAGTCTGGCGCCACAGGACGGCCTATGCGGCTAGAATCTACCATTACATCAAATCTTGAACTCGCCCAGCTTCTTCTTCACGCCCACATTCTTCAGCCGCACATATTGCGGCAGGCCATTTTTGTAGGGCGGGTAATCCTCGCCCTGGATCAACGGCGTCAAATACTGCCGGCATTTCTCCGTAATGCCGAAACCGTCCGCGCTGATGAAGTTCGCCGGCATGAATTTTTCCTTGTTGGCGACATCTTTCAGTTCGGCGATGTCGACCTTCCACTTGTACGGGCTGTTCGATACGCGCTTGATCGCCGGCATCACGGAGTTGCGCCCTTTCAGCGCCACCTCCACCGCCGCTTTGCCCGTGGCATAAGCCTGCATGACATCTGTCTTCGAGGCGACGTGACGCGCCGCCCGTTGCAGATAATCCGCCACCGCCCAGTGGTATTTCAGATTCAATTCGCGCTTGACCAGACCGGCAATCACCGGCGCCACGCCGCCCAGTTGCGCGTGGCCAAACGCATCGCGCACGCCCTGATCGGAGAGGAAGCGGCCATCCGGCCCTTTCACGCCCTCCGACACCACCACGGTGCAGTAGCCGAATTTTTTCACCGTCGCGTCCACTTTGGCGAGGAATTTCGCCTCATTGAAGGCGACCTCCGGGAACAGGATGACGATGGGCAGATCGAGATTCTTGTCCGAGGCCAGCGCGCCCGCCGCGGCGATCCAGCCGGCATGACGCCCCATCACTTCAATGACGAAGACCTTGGTCGAAGTCTTCGCCATGCTCGCCACGTCCAGCGTCGCTTCGCGGGTGGAAACGGCGATGTACTTCGCCACCGAGCCGAAGCCGGGGCAGTTGTCGGTGATCGGCAGATCGTTATCGACTGTCTTCGGCACATGCACGGCGGTGATCGGGTAGCCCAGTTTTTCCGACAGTTGGGATACCTTGAGGCAGGTGTCGGCGGAATCGCCGCCGCCGTTGTAGAAGAAATAGCCGATGTTGTGCGCCTTGAAGACTTCGATCAGGCGCTCGTATTGCGCTTTGTGTTCTTCGATGCTTTTCAGCTTGTAGCGGCAGGAGCCGAAAGCGCCGGCTGGCGTGTAGCGCAGCCCGGCGATCGCCTTGGCCGATTCCTTGCTGGTATCGATCAAGTCTTCGGTCAGCGCGCCGATGATGCCGTTGCGCCCCGCGTAGACCTTGCCGATTTTTCCCTTGTGCTTGCGCGCGGTTTCAATCACGCCGCAGGCGCTGGCGTTGATGACGGCGGTAACGCCGCCGGATTGGGCATAAAAAGCGTTTTTCATGATGTAACTCCAAATTATACCAGCGTGGATGTTTCCTGCCTGTGTTCCTGCAGGGGAATAAATTTTTGATTTATTGGCTATTTCAGGGCTGCCAGAATTGCCTCGCGAATGCTGTCGAGCGCGCCGACGCCATTGATCTTGCGGTACTTCGGCGCCCGCGCATCGCCCGCCGCCGCCCATTGTGAATAAAACGCGACCAGCGGCTTGGTCTGATCGTGATACACATCCAGGCGCTTGCGCACGGTCTCCTCCCTGTCGTCCTCGCGCTGGATCAAATCCTCCCCGGTCACATCGTCCTTGCCGGCCACCTTCGACGGATTGAAGACGATGTGATACGTGCGACCCGAAGCGGCATGAACGCGCCGCCCGCTCATGCGCTGGATGATTTCCTCATCCGGCACGTCGATTTCCAGCACGAGATCGAGATCGATGCCTTGCGCGCGCAAAGCCTCGGCCTGGGGAATCGTGCGCGGGAAACCGTCGAAGAGAAAACCCTTCGCGCAATCTGGCTGCTGCAAGCGTTCCCTGATGAGGCTGAGAATGATGTCGTCCGACACCAATTGACCGGCGTCCATCACTTTCTTCGCCGCCAGCCCGAGCGGCGTACCCGCCTTGATCGCCGCCCGCAGCATATCGCCGGTGGAAATTTGCGGAATGCCGTATTTTTCGGCGATGAACGCGGCTTGCGTACCCTTGCCGGCGCCCGGCGCGCCGAGCAAAATCAATTTCATGGCTGCCTCCTTAAACTGGATTTATTAACAAATTGATTTGTATTGATTTTTAAGACGATGGCGCGTTTTCAGCGCAAGATCAAACCTGCCCGTAACGCTGGCGCGCCCGCTGCAAATCTTCCGGCGTATCAATGCCCGCTTCGGGCGCTTGCTCGACCTCGGCGACGCGGATGCGGAAGCCATGCCACAACACGCGCAATTGCTCCAGCGCCTCAAAGGCTTCCAGCGGCGAAGGCGGCAGCACGCCGTAGCATTGCAGGAAGCCGCAGCGATAGGCATAAATGCCGATATGACGTTTGACAGGCAGGCGCTCCGGCAAGCGCGCCCGATCGGCGGCGAAGGCATCCCGCGCCCAGGGAATCGGCGCGCGGCTGAAATACTGCGCATGACCGCGCGCATCGCACACCACCTTGACGACATTGGGATTGAACAATTCTTCTGCGCTACGGATCGGGTGGCAGGCGGTGGCAACGGCCGCATCGGCGTCATCGGCGAGCGTCTGCACCACCTGATCGATCAACCCCGGCGCGATGAAAGGCTCATCGCCCTGCACATTGACGACCAGCGCGTCATCGCGCCAGCCGCGTTGCGCGACCACTTCAGCGATGCGATCCGTGCCGCTGGCATGATCGCCGCGCGTCATGACAGCGGCAAAACCGTGTTTTTCGACCGCGGCGCGCACGTCCTCATGATCGGTCGCCACGAGCACTTCCATCGCCCCGCTTTGCGCCGCGCGCTCCGCCACCCGCACCACCATCGGCTTGCCGGCAATATCGGCCAGCGGCTTGCCCGGCAAGCGGCTCGAAGCGTAACGGGCGGGAATCACCACGCTGAAAGACATCGCCCCCGCCACCGGAAATCAGCCCGCAACCCCGGCAACGTCCTCCTGATTCAACGGGCGCGCCTCCTCTTCCAGCATGACGGGAATATCGTCGCGCACCGGATAGGCCAGCTTGCACGCCTTGCACACCAACTCATGATCGGCCTTGCGAAAATCGAGCGGCCCCTTGCAGACCGGGCAAACCAGTATTTCAAGCAGACGCGCATCCATTGAGTCCATCCTTTTTTGAGCGGGCCAATCCAATCACACGTGGGCCGGAGGAAAGGCTGTCAACCGCTCATCCTCTGAGCGGGCGCAGCCCGCGAACCACCGTCACCCCCTTCCTTGGGAAGGGGGCCAGGGGGAAGGCCGTCACCCTCATCCCTTCTCTGAGCGGGCGCAGCCTGCGAACCACCGTCACCCCCTTCCCCGGGAAGGGGGCTGGGGGGAAGGCTGTCAGCCACCCATTGGGCGAGATCGGGATCCAGTTGCGCGTCGACCACAAGCGCCCAAGCTTGCGGCGGCGCAAACAATTTGCATTTTACCGCATCTTTCTCCGTCATCAGCAGCGCGTCAGCGTCGGGAAAGGCCAGATCGGATGGCTGAAAACGATGATGATCGGGAAAAGCATGCGTCTGCGCCCGCAAGCCCATGCCCTCGATCTGGCGGAAAAAGCGCGCCGGCGCGCCAATCCCGGCCAGCGCATGCAGCCGCCCGCCGCGTAAATCCGCCGCGCCGCACGTGCGCCGCGGATCGCTCACGCTGGCAAAACGGTCTCCGGCAAGGGTCATGCGAAAGACATTGCGCGCCTGCACTGGCGGCGGCGCGACGGCATCGCCATTCAACACCAGCGCATCCGCTTCAGCGATGCGGCCGGGACACTCGCGCAAAGGCCCCGCCGGCAAAGGCCAGCCGTTGCCGATGCCGCGCGCGTCCATGACGACGATCTCGACATCCCGCGCCAGGCGCAGATGCTGCAAACCGTCATCGGCAATCAGCACGTTCCGGTCAGGATGCGCCGCCAGCAAGGCGCGCGCCGCGGCAACGCGATCGCGGCCAATGAAAACCGGACACCCGGCGCGCCGCGCCAGCAACAGCGGCTCATCGCCCACACGCGCCGGATCGCTCGCGCCCGATACCGCCTCAACGCCAACGGCATTGCCGCCATAACCCCGGCTGACAATGCCGGGCCGCCAGCCGCGCCGCGCCAGTTCTTGGGCAAGATACAAAACCAGCGGCGTCTTGCCGCTGCCGCCCGCGGTAATGTTGCCGACCACCACCACCGGCGTTGGCAGTCTGACGGATGATAACCAGCCGCGCCGATACGCCCACCGGCGCACATTCACCGCCAGCGCGAACGGCAAGGCGAGCGGCAACAACAGGACAGCGGTCGCGCCCCGCTTCCTCCACCCCGCCACAATCCATTGCCGCAATCCCATGCCCGGCTCGCCAAAATGAATCATCCCATTCTAATTTGGATCGCCGCAGCGCGGGAGGATGATCTGAGCGAAGCGAAATCCCGACACAGGCCGTCCCGCGACGCCAGACTTTTGCATGCTATGATTTTCATGTAATTGAATTGGCTTTGTTTTTCATATAAACGAAGGCGCTAAACATGATTACTTACTTCATCGTTCTTTTCCTCCTGTTCGCGGTCGTGGTCGGCTGGGGCATCGTCATTTACAACGGGCTGGTCGCGTTCGCCAATCAGGTGCGCAACGCTTTCTCGCAGATCGACGTGCAGTTGCAGCGCCGTTACGATCTGATTCCCAATCTGGTCGAAACCGCCAAGGGCTACATGAAGCATGAGCGCGAAACGCTGGAAGCGGTCATCAACGCTCGCAATCAGGCTGTGCAGGCCGCCAAGCAGGTCAAGGACGCGCCCGCCTCTGCCGAAGCGATGCTGGCCCTGCAAGGCGCGGAAAACGCGCTGGGCGGCATGATGAGCCGTTTTTTCGCGCTCGCCGAAGCCTATCCCGATCTCAAGGCCAACCAGAACATGGCGCAGTTGCAGGAAGAACTGGCCTCGACCGAAAATCGTATCGCCTTTGCCCGCCAGGCCTACAATGACGCTGTAATGCGCTACAACATCCAGCGCGAGCGTTTTCCCAATTCGATGATTGCCACGCACTTTGGCTTTCTGCCAATGAAAGCCTGGGTGAGTGACGACAAAGAGGCGATCCAGAAAAACATCAAAGTCAGTTTTTGAGCGGCATGGATTTTTTCGCCGCCCAGCAGCGCGCGCAGCAAAAAAGCCGCTGGCTGGTGCTCTGGTTTGTGTTGGCGGTCATCAGCATCATCGTCCTGGTTTATCTGCTCGTCACCCTGCTGCTGGGCTACCAGCGATTGCCGCGCGCCATTTCGCTCTGGGACAGCGAGCGGTTTTTCTGGATTGTCCTGCTCGCCGGCGGCGGCATCGCGCTCACATCGCTATACCGGATAGCGCAAATCGCCCGTCACGGCGGCGCCCTGATCGCAACGCAACTGGGCGGGCGAATGATCGCGCGGGAAACCAGCGATCCGGCTGAAAAACGCCTGCTCAACGTCGTCGACGAAATGGCCATTGCCGCAGGCATCCCCGCGCCCGTGGTCTTCGTGCTCGACGAGGAGGCGGGCCTCAACGCCTTTGCCGCCGGACTCACCACGCGAGACAGCGTCATCGGCGTCACGCGCGGCCTGCTCGACGCCATGGACCGCGACGAGCTGCAAGGCGTCATCGGTCACGAAACCAGCCATATCGTCAATGGCGACAGCCGCCTCAACCTCAAATTGATCGGCATCCTGTTCGGCATCTACGCCCTCACCATCGTCGCCCGCATTTTCATGCGCGTGCGCGGCAAAAACGCGGGGGGCGTCGTCCTCTTCGGCCTCTTGCTGTTCCTCATCGGCAGCATCGGCTTTTTCTGCGGGCGCATCATCCAGGCCGCCGTTTCGCGGGAGCGCGAATATCTGGCCGACGCCAGCGCCGTGCAATTCACCCGTCATCCGTCCGGGCTGGCTTCCGCGCTGCGAAAACTTCAGACCGCCGGCTCCCGGGTTGAACACCCGCAAGCCGCCGCCGCCAGTCACCTCTTTTTTGGCGCCAGCGACACGCCGGCTGTCTTCTGGGCCTCCCTGCTCGCCACCCATCCCCCGCTCACCGAACGCATCCTCCGCCTCGGCGAAATGCCCGCTTCCGATGCCGAACAGCCGGCAGAAAAAGACGCCCCGCAACTCGCCATCGCGCCCATCGCCACGCTGTCCGGGAAAATGCCTTCGGCCAGCGTTGCGCACACCCTGCTCGCCGATCTGCCCGACACCCTGCGGCGCTACGCGCAGGGCATGATAGGCGCAACCGGCATCGTCAGCGGGCTGCTCTTCTCCAATCAGCCCGGCATCCGGCTGCAACAGGAAAAACAGCTTCCGCCCGCCGCCCTGCCCGCCGCGCAGGCGCTCCATCAATGGCTCTCCGCGCAGCCGGAACAAGGCGCGCGCTACCGCCTCGTCTGGCTCGATCTCGTCCTGCCCGTTTTGCGCGCCGGAGCGGACGCCGAACGCCAGCAACTGCTCGCGCTGGCAACGGCGCTGATCCACGCCGGCGGACGCATGAGTCCCAGCCGGTTCGCCCTCTACAGCCTCCTGCGCGACACCCTGACGCCGCCTTCGGCGCGCCGCGCCAAACGCGGCGAATTGCGCATCGCCCAACTGGACCAGGACATCGCCAGCCTGCTGGCGCTCATCACCCACGCCGGGCATGAGGACGCGAAAATCGCCGCCGCGGCCTATCAAGCCGCGCTGGCCGATTCCCCCGCCAGCGCGCCCGCGCCCATGCCGGACAAAAACGCGCTCTCCCTCGCCGCGATTTCCCAGGCGCTCTCGCGCCTCGCCCTCGCCACGCCGCCCTACCGGCAAAAACTCCTGCACGCCTGCGCAACCGCCATTCGCTATGACGGCAAGATCACGCCGGCGGAAAACGAACTGCTCCGCGCCTTCGCGCAAAGCCTCGACTGCCCCGCGCCGCTTTCCGGGTACGCATAAAAAGTCTGGCGCGGGCGGACGGCGCATATTTTGCGCTTGCGGCGCTTGATGGCATACTATGCCAATCATTCAGCAGGAGCAAAGCCATGCCCACACGCAATGTCGTCGTTACCGACCATCAAGCCGCTTTCATCGAACACATGGTTGCCGCCGGGCGCTACCAGAATGCCAGCGAAGTACTGCGCGAAGGCTTGCGCATGGTGGAACAGCGCGAAGCCGAAAACGCCGCCAAACTGAAAGCCTTGCGCGAGGCGATACAGGAGGGGATTGATGATATGGAGGCTGGGCGGTACACCACCTTCAAGACGCCGGGAGCAATGCGGGCATATCTCAAGACCCTCTCCGATGAAATCATCGATAACCCATGAATACCGTATGGTGGGACGTTAAGCTTACGACCGGCGCGAAGAAGGATTTTGCTGAGATCATCCGATGGACGAAGCAGAATTTTGGCACCCGGCAAGTGCGGATTTACGAAGCAACGCTTGAAGACGCCTTGGATGCGCTACACGCTGGCCCAGCCATCATCGGCGTCAAACAACGCGACGACCTTGGCCCCGGCATCCACACCCTGCACGTCGCCCGCAACGGGCGCAAAGGCCGGCATTTCATCGTCTTCCGCGCCAATAACGATCGCGTGATTGACGTGCTCCGCATTCTCTACGACGGCATGGCGTTGGCGACCCATCTGCCGTCCTGACATCAGGCCGTCCCGCCGCGCCAGACTTTTACTATTCTGGCTCGCCGCCCGCCGCGGCTACCGCGACGGGCTTTGCGTGGCGAAGGATATGCGGCTGTAGTTTGCCTGTTGCGCCGCCTGCATGACGTCGATGACGCTTTGATGCGTGGCCTTGGCGTCGGCGTTGATGACGATCACCGGATCGTTTTCGCTGCCGGCGGCGCTGCGCAGCGCGGCGCTGATGGTGTCCACATCTCTGGCGCCGACGGCGGCGCGATTGATCATGACATCGCCTGCCGCGCTCACCACGACGTTGATTTCGTTTGGCTTGTCGGGCGCCTGGGTGGTGTCCGCCGTCGGCAGATTGATTTCGAGGCCGGAGAATTTCGAGTATGTCGTCGTCACCATGAGAAAAATGAGAATGACGAGCAGCACGTCGATCATCGGGATCAGGTTGATCTCCGGCTCTTCACGAAAGCGTCCGCGCTGAAAGTTCATGCGGATGTCCTCAATCGGCGCGCTGGCCGTGCACCAGTTCGACCAGCTTGATGGCCTGCTGTTCCATGTCGACGACCAGGCTGTCGACCTGGGCGCGGAAGTAGCGGTAGAAAATCAGCGCCGGCACCGCGATGAGAATGCCGAAGCAGGCGTTGTAGAGCGCGATGGAAATGCCGTGGGCGAGTTGTTGCGGATTCGCCGTCGCCGGATTTTGCGAGCCAAAAATTTCGATCATGCCGACGATGGTGCCGAACAGCCCCATCAGCGGCGCGATCGAGGCGATGGTGCCCAGGCCGGTGAGGAAGCGTTCCAGTTCGTGGGTGACGCCGCGCCCGGCTTCCTCGATGCCCTCTTTCATCGCTTCGCGGGTGCTGTGGACATTGCGCAGCCCCGCCGCAAGCACGCGCCCCAGCGGGGAATGGGCGGCCACGCGCGCGATCATCTCTTCACTGACGCCGTTCTGGCTGTATTCGGTGGCCACGCTGCGCAGCAATCCATCGGGCACGACACGGCTGCGGCGCAAGGCGACGCCTCTTTCGATGATGAAGGCAACGGCAAGAACGGAGGCGAGCAGAAGCGGCCAGATGGGCCAACCTGCGGCTTGAATGATGGCGAACACGTGAAGCTCCTTTTTCAGTAACGGCGCACTTTATCTTGACGCTTCCGTTTCGGCAAGCGAAAACGTTCGCCATGCCTTATCCACAAAATCTGTGGATAAGACTGTGAATAGGGCGTGAGTGTTTTCGCTAACTCCCCTTCGGGCAAGGTTTTTTCTTGCTGCGCCACAAAATGAAGCTTCAACTTTATTGTTATTCATCAATGAGTTAATATACTTTCACGGGCTATGCGATTCTGCCTCGAATCCCGTCCCGGCGCCCCGTTTCATCCGCGCTGTCCGCATCGAAAGCAAAACCGCCTAGAATCCGTCCATGTCCGCCATCGAACGCCCCACCGAAGAACTTTTCAGCGAAGTGCTCAGCGTCTCCGCGCTCAATCGCCTTGCGCGCCAGACGCTTGAGCGCCGCTTTCCGCTGCTGTGGGTGAGCGGGGAAATCTCCAATCTGCGCCGCCCGGCTTCCGGCCATATTTACTTCGCATTGAAAGACGAAACCGCGCAAGTCGATTGCGTCATGTTCCGCAACCGCGCCCAACTGCTCCCCTTCCGCCTGCATGACGGCCTGCGCGTCGAAGCCCGCGCGCTGGTCACCCTGTACGAAGCGCGCGGCGGATTCCAGATCAATATCGACGCCATGCGTCACGCCGGCATCGGCGCCCTGTTCGAGGCGTTCGCGCGGCTGCGCGCCAAGCTGGACAACGAGGGCCTGTTCGCGCCGGAGCGCAAGCGGCCGCTGCCGCGCTTTGCGCGCCGCCTCGGCATCGTCACCTCGCTGCAAGCCGCGGCCCTGCACGACATTCTCGCGGCGCTGGCGCGGCGCGCGCCGCATCTTCCCATCGTCATTTACCCGACGCTGGTGCAAGGAGACGGCGCCGCCGCCGGCATCGCCGACGCCCTGCGCATCGCGGGCGAGCGCAAGGAATGCGATGTGCTCATCGTCGCCCGCGGCGGCGGCAGCATTGAAGACCTGTGGGCGTTCAACGAAGAAGCCGTTGCCCGCGCCATCGACGCCAGCCCGATGCCCGTCATCACCGGCATCGGCCACGAAACCGACACCACCATTGCCGACCTCGCCGCCGATTGCCGCGCCGCCACGCCGACCGCCGCCGCCGAACTGGCCAGCGCGGATTACGTCGAGGCCGCGGCCACACTGCTGCGCCTCGCCGCCGCCCTGCGCGCGGCCATGCGGCGGCGCCTGCACGAACACATGCAGCGCATCGACCTGCTCGCGCGCCGCCTGATTCACCCCGGCGAGAAATTGAAACGCCTGAACGCGGAAACGGCGCACCTCGCCGCCCGTCTCAAAGGCGGCGCGCGTCAGCGGATCAACGCCAACGCCACGGCTTTGCAACGCATCGAAACGCGCCTCCTCCTGCGCCGGCCCGATCTGCGCCATGCGCGGCGCGATCTGGACGCGCAACTTGCCCGCCTGCGCGCCGCCGCATCCGCCGGACTGACGCAGCAACGGCACCGGCTGGAAGGACTCGCCGCCGCCCTGCAACACCTCAGCCCCCACGCCGTGCTTGAGCGCGGTTTCAGCCTCGTGCGCGCAGCCGATGGCCGCATCGTGCGATCGAGCGCGCAACTGGCGCCCGACGATGCCGTGCGCATCACCTTCGGCGCAGGAGAAGCCGACGCACGCATTACCCGGCTTGCGGACGGCTGAAAGCAACATCAGGCCGTCCCGCAACGCCAGACTTTCGCATGTCATCCTTTTTGAGCAGGCGCAAGCCTGCGAACAACCGTCACCCCCTTCCTCGGGAAGGGGGACGGGGGGAAGGTTCACAACCCATGTTTAAGGAAGCGCCCAACAAAACCCTGCTGCGAACGGGGCTGCGCTTGCGCGCCCCATTTTTCCGCTTGCTTCCGGGCACACGGCAAGCTATAGTCCCGGCGCTCGCGCGGGAGAGCGTGGCCGTTCCCTGAACAGGCCGCCGCCGAAGGCGCAACACCCGGAACCGCTCAGGCAAAAGGGCCGCGCGAGAGCAGGAACACTCTGGAGAGCGATGGCGAACGATGGCGCCATCCACCGAAGGGGCACGCCGCGAAAATCGCGGCAATCTCTCAGGTACCAAGGACAGAGGGGGACGGCGGGGCAAGACCAGCAGCTCGCTGCCTTGCCCCGGTGAAATAACGCGCCCCGGGTGCCTGAATCATGACTGAACACACACTGAAACACACTTCATTACGCGCCGCCCATGTGCGCCTGGGCGGCAAGCTGGTCGACTTTGCCGGCTGGGAAATGCCCCTGCATTACGGCTCCCAGGTCGAGGAGCACCATCAGGTGCGGCGCGACGCCGGCATGTTCGATGTCTCCCACATGCTTGCCGTCGATCTCGAAGGCGCCGGCGCGCGCGATTTCCTGCGCCGTCTGCTCGCCAATGACATTGACAAACTGGCGGCGCCGGGCCGCGCGCTCTATTCCTGCATGCTCAATGCGCAAGGCGGCGTCATCGACGATCTGATCGTCTATTTTTTCCGTCCCGATTTCTATCGCCTCGTGGTCAACGCCGGCACGGCTGAAAAAGATCTCGCCTGGATCCGGCAACATGCCGTGGGCGTCACGGTGACGCCGCGCCGCGATCTCGCCATGATTGCCGTGCAAGGGCCGCGCGCGCGCGCCAAAACCTGGGCCGCCCTGCCCGAGACGCACGCCGCCAGCGCAGAACTGAAACCGTTTCAGGCGGTCATCCTTCCGGCATTTTCCGTCGCGGGCGCGCCCGGCGGCGCCATCATGCTGGCCCGCACCGGCTACACGGGCGAGGACGGCTTTGAATTGACGTTCCCCGCCGAACGCGCCGAAGCCGTCTGGGACGCCCTGCTCGCCGCGGGGGTGAAGCCGGCGGGGCTGGGCGCGCGCGACACGCTGCGGCTGGAAGCCGGCATGGCCCTGTATGGTCAGGAGATGGACGAGCGCGCCTCGCCGCTGGAAGCGGGTCTCGCCTGGACGGTGGCGCTGGACGCGCAACGCGATTTCATCGGAAAGTCTGGCCTCGCGGAACGGCCTGTCGACACGCACACCCTCGGTTTGCTGCTCGTCGACAAAGGCGTTTTGCGCGCGCACCAGAAAATACATGCGCCCCAGGGCGAAGGCGAGATCACCAGCGGCACGTTTTCGCCAACGCTGAACCGCTCCATCGCCCTCGCCCGCCTGCCGAAAGGCGTTGCCGTCGGCGATACGGTTGACGTGGCGATTCGGGACAAGCGCCTGAAAGCGACGGTGGTCAAACCGCCTTTCGTGCGCAATGGAAAAATCTTGATTGCGGGTGTTTAGAACGCTCATAGGCTCAACACCCACCTCGTCATTCCCGCGAAAGCGGGAATCCACAGGTTTTTATTTATCTTCGGAAATTATTGATGCCCAAGCAGCCATGTGTTTATCTCTTGGCAAGCCGCAAGAATGGCACCTTATATGTGGGCGTCACCAGCAACCTCATTGGCCGTGTCTGGCAACATCGGACACATGTTGTTGACGGGTTCAGCAATCGCTACAACGTAACGCGGCTGGTATGGTACGAAATACATTCGACGATGGAATCGGCGATCCTACGAGAAAAGCGTATCAAAAAATGGAACAGGTCATGGAAGATGGATTTGATTAACGAGACGAATCCATCATGGCGGGACTTGTGGCCGGACATCACAGGGCAAGCGCCGGATCAAGACGATCGTCTTGGATTCCCGCTTTCGCGGGAATGACGAAGGGGAGCGGGAATACCAGGCAGGAAAGGCAACCGGGATTTCCGCGCTTGGCAAACAAGATCAGGACTTATGGAACAAAATTTTGATTGAAACCCTTTAAACAGGAGAACGCAATGAACATACCGACGCATCTGAAATACGCCCCCTCCCACGAGTGGGCGCATCTTGCCGCTGACGGGCTGGTTGCCGTTGGCATTTCCGATCACGCGCAAGAGGCGCTGGGCGATATTGTTTTTCTCGACTTGCCGCAGGTGGGCCGCAAGCTCGCCGCGGGCGAGGAATGCGCGGTGGTGGAATCGGTGAAGGCGGCGTCCGATATTTACGCGCCGCTGGCCGGTGAAGTGGTGGCCATCAACCAGGCCGCCATCGACGCGCCGGAAGCGGTGAATCAGGACGCCTATGCCGCCTGGCTGTTCAAGCTGAAGCCGGACAACGCCGCCGACCTCGACCAGATGCTCGACGCCGCCGCTTACGCCAAAATCGCCGCCGAAGCATAATCATGCCGCATACGCCCCGCCTCCCGCTTGCCGCCTTTGAACAGCGCGACGAATTCGCCGCCCGTCACATCGGCCCCGACGCCGCCGAAATCGCCGCCATGCTGGCCGCCGTCGGCGCGGCCAGTCTGGATGAACTGATCGGCCAGACGGTGCCCGCGTCGATCCGCCTTGCCCAGCCGCTCACCCTGCCCGCGCCGCTGCGCGAGCACGAGGCGCTGGCGAAGCTGAAAACCATCGCGGCGAAAAACACGCTGAAAAAATCGCTCATCGGCCTCGGCTATTACGACACGCTGATGCCGAATGTGATTCTGCGCAATCTGCTGGAAAATCCCGGCTGGTACACCGCCTATACGCCGTATCAGGCGGAGATCGCCCAGGGCAGGCTGGAAGCCTTGCTCAATTACCAGCAGATGGTGATTGATCTGACCGGCATGGCGCTCGCCAACGCGTCGCTGCTCGACGAAGCCACCGCCGCCGCCGAGGCGATGACGATGGCGCGGCGCGTGTCCAAATCGAAATCCAACGCTTTCTTTGTCGACGCCGCCTGTTTTCCGCAAACGCTCGATGTGGTGAAAACGCGCGCCGGTTTTTTCGGCTTCGATCTGATCGTGGCGCCCGCGGCGGAAGCCGCCCGGCAAGACGTCTTCGGCGCGCTGCTGCAATATCCGAACGCCGACGGCGAATGCGCCGATCTCACCGGCATCATCGCCCAACTGAAAACGAGCGGCTGCGTGACAGCGGTGGCCAGCGACTTGATGGCGCTGGTGCTGCTCAAATCTCCCGCCGCGATGGGCGCGGACATCGCGCTCGGCTCGGCGCAGCGCTTCGGCGTGCCGATGGGATACGGCGGCCCGCACGCGGCTTTCTTCGCCTGCCGCGACGAGCACAAGCGCGCCGTGCCGGGCCGCATCATCGGCGTTTCGGTGGACAGCCGCGGCCGCCGCGCCCTGCGCATGGCGCTGCAAACGCGCGAGCAGCACATCCGCCGCGAGAAAGCCAATTCCAATATATGCACTTCGCAAGTGCTGCTGGCCAATATCGCCGGCATGTACGCCGTCTATCACGGCCCGCAAGGCTTGCAGACCATCGCCCGCCGCATTCACCGGCTCACCGGCATGCTCGCCGAAGGGCTGAAGGCCGCCGGCGTGAAGGTGTTGACGCGGACGTATTTCGACACGCTGCTCGTCGCCACAACGGCCGCGCCGCCGGACTACAACCTGCGCATCGTCTCGGACACCGTGCGCGGCCTGTCGCTCGACGAAAAAACCACGCGCGAAGATGTCGCCGCGCTGCTCAACGCCATCACCGGTCAAGCCGCTGACCTCGACCAACTCGACGCGCGGGCGGCGGCGAACGATCCCTTGACGGCGCTGCTGCGCACGGATGCCGTCCTCTCGCACCCGACTTTCAACACGCACCATACCGAGCACGAAATGCTGCGCTATCTCAAGCGCCTGCAAAACAAGGACCTCGCGCTCGACCACGCCATGATCCCGCTCGGCTCCTGCACCATGAAGCTCAATGCCGCCGTGGAAATGATGCCGGTGACCTGGCCGGAATTTGGCAATTTGCATCCCTTCGTTCCCGCCGCGCAAGCCGCCGGTTACGCGGAAATGATCGGCGGGCTGATCGACTGGCTCAAGGCCATCACCGGCTTCGATGCCATCTGCATCCAGCCCAACTCCGGCGCGCAAGGCGAATACGCCGGGCTGGTGTCCATCCGCCGCTATCAGGCGGCGCAGGGCGAAAGCCAGCGCACGGTGTGCCTGATCCCGAAATCGGCGCACGGCACCAATCCGGCAACGGCGCACATGTGCGGCCTGCACGTGGTGGTGGTCGACTGCGATGACAATGGCAATATCGACCGCGCCGATCTCGAACTGAAAGCGACGCAGCACGCGGCCACGCTCTCCTGCCTGATGCTCACCTATCCGTCCACCCACGGCGTGTTCGAGGAAACGGCGAAGGAACTATGCGACATCGTGCACCGGCACGGCGGCCAGGTGTACATGGACGGAGCGAACCTCAACGCCCAGGTCGGCTTGACCTCCCCCGCCGCCATCGGCGCGGATGTCAGCCACATGAACCTGCACAAGACCTTCGCCGTTCCGCACGGCGGCGGCGGGCCGGGCATGGGGCCGATCGGCTTGAAGGCGCATCTGGCGCCCTACGCGCCGGGGCATGTTTTCACCGGGAATGGCATGGGTGCAGGAATGGGCGCAGTTAGCGCCGCGCCCTTCGGCTCGGCTTCCATTTTGCCCATTTCGTGGATGTACATCGCGCTGCTCGGCGCGGAAGGTCTCACGCGCGCCACGCAAGTCGCCATCCTCAATGCCAATTACATCGCCGCGCAACTGCGGGCGCACTACCCGGTGCTCTATGCCGGCCAGCAGGGCCGCGTCGCCCACGAGTGCATTCTCGACATTCGCGCCATCAAGGCCGCGACCGGAATCAGCGAAATTGACATCGCCAAGCGCCTGATGGATTACGGCTTTCACGCGCCGACGGTGAGCTTCCCCGTCGCCGGCACCATCATGGTCGAGCCGACCGAATCGGAATCGAAGGCGGAACTGGATCGCTTCATCGCCGCCCTCATCGCCATCCGCGAAGAAATCCGCAAGGTCGAGCGCGGCGCGTGGCCGGCGGAGAACAATCCCCTGAAACGCGCCCCGCATACCCAGGCCGATCTCACCGACGCCGAATGGACGCGCCCCTACACGCGCAGCGAAGCCGTTTTCCCGCTGCCCTGGGTGGCGGAAAACAAATTCTGGCCGCCGGTGAATCGCATCGACGACGTGTACGGCGACCGCAATCTGCTCTGCGCGTGTCCGCCCATTGAGGCATACTGCTAACGTCATGCCCATCTATCAACTTGGCGAACGCACGCCCCGCATCGCCCCCTCGGCCTGGATCGCGCCGAGCGCCGACCTCATCGGCGCGATCCTCGTCGAGGAGGATGTCAGCGTCTGGTTCAACGTCGTCATTCGCGGCGACAACGAACTCATCACGCTCGGGCGCGGCGGCAACATACAGGACGGCGCCGTGCTCCACACCGACGTCGGCATCCCCCTCACCCTCGCCCCGAGCGTGCTGGTCGGGCACCAAGCCATGCTGCACGGCTGCACTGTCGGCGAAGGCTCGCTCATCGGCATCCAGTCCGTCATCCTCAACAACGCCGTCATTGGCCGCGAGTGCCTCATCGGCGCGGGCGCGCTCATCCCCGAAGGCAAAGTGATTCCCGACCGCTCGCTGGTGATGGGCGCGCCGGGCAAAATCATCCGGCAACTGAGCGATCAGGAAGCGGCCGCCATCCGCCTCGGCTGCGTTCAATATGCCGAGCGGGCGCAGCACTACCGGCAGGCATTGCGGCCGTTACCCGAGGGGAAATGACCGCGGGATATGCCGTCCCGCGGCGCCAGACTTTCTGAATGAGCGATGGCGACGCTGAAAAATCGCCCGGCCAATCAAAACAGCTTCTTCAAGTCCTCAATGCCGAACTGGATCTTGTTCGGCTGCGGCTGCGCCGCGCCGCCGTGGCCCTGCGCCGAAGAAACGCCGCCGCCCACCACCTGCGGGCGGAAATCCGTGCCAACCGGCGTCGCCCCGGCCAGCCAGAAAGGGGAAACGGCGGGTTCAATCGGCTTGTCATTGCTGCCCCTCAGCAGCAAGCCGTCCATGCGCACGATGCTGGGGGTTCCGTGCAGCGCCACCCCTGCGCCCGTCAGCATATTCCAGAGTATGTCATTCGAATTTTTGGCGATCTGCGGATTGGCGAACGGACAGGCCCCGGCCCCGCCCGGCACGGCGCCATTGGCCCAATAGGTTTTCCAGGCCCGCGCGGAATCCGTTGCGCACCAGATGGAGGCGACCTTCAGCCACTGTTGCCCCCCTTCTCGCGTGTTGCCCGGTTGCAGGGAGGAGGGAATGATGTACAGGGTACTGTTTTCCTTGTTTTGTTTTTCGGCGGCGTTGGCCTTGTCTTCAAGCTGTTTGCAATAAGGGCAGTCGATGGCCGAGAACAGGAACAGCTTGACGGCGCCCGTGCCACGCCGGACGGTGATGAGTTTGCTCTTGTCGATATTCTCGGCTATCTCACGACGCAGCCCTGCCGCCTCTTGTGCGGTAAGGGGCCGAAACTCCGTGCTACCGGGCAGAAGAGCATTG
>Ga0209628_10000780_pt1 | contig 19854 bp, 15 predicted proteins | sample TergutCu122P4_FD_187285 | JGI IMG/M metagenome (GOLD analysis project Ga0209628, IMG submission 187285) | Cubitermes ugandensis P4 segment gut microbial communities from Kakamega Forest, Kenya - Cu122 P4 (SPAdes) (version 2) | ecosystem: Host-associated > Arthropoda: Insects > Digestive system...
GTGTATATAGAATTTTAGGTGTATAGTTATAATTAATTAGTGGGACAATGAACTTTACGGTAGTCATAAAAAAAATGAAACCAAAAAGTGAAAAAGAAAAATCAGGGGTTTTTAGAACTCCCCTTAAATGTAAAGTGTTTAATGAGAAAAAATTGAAACTAACAATTTTCTCGATAAAAATCAAAAGCCTCGAAGATTAGCGACTTGCTAACTTCTTGATTAATACGAACATCGCCAAAATCGCTTAGTAAAGTGAAAAGGATGCGGTCGTTTTTATTTTTTTTATCGTGCTTCATCAAAGCATATAGCGTTTCATACGCGTCGCAATTAAAATAAAACAACGGGAAATGCTCTTTTAGGTAGTTGGTAGTCACACGCAGGATTTCTACCGGCATATTGCATACTTTGTAGGACAGGTAAAGCTCGCAAACCATGCCAATAGCTACGGCATGTCCGTGAAGGAGAGGATTATCTGCTGAAAATGAGAAACTTTCAAGTGCATGGCCTATTGTATGACCGAAATTTAACGCTTTGCGTATGCCTTTTTCGGTCGGGTCTTGTTCGACGATTTTTTCCTTTACCGCAACCGATACGCCAACCAATTCATTCAGCAGTTTAAAATCGGGATTTCTGATATCGAAAGTCAGTACGTCGTAAAAATTATTCTTATCGCTTATCAAACCATGTTTGACCATTTCTGCGTAACCGGATAGCAGATTTGCATGGTCTAACGTTTCAAGGAACCGGCAATCGATCATCACGCCATCGGGTTGATAAAAGGCGCCTATTTCATTTTTCAGTCCGTTATAGTTGACGCCCGTTTTTCCGCCGACGGCAGCATCGACCGATGCCATGAGGGTAGTAGGGATGTAGAGGTTATGCAGCCCGCGTTTAAAAGTAGCGCCAGCAAAGCCGCCGAGGTCGGTCACCATGCCTCCGCCAACGCTTATGAGCAACGAATGACGTGATGCGCCATGTCTTGACAGCTCGTCCCAAACGGTTGAAACCTGTTGGATGTTTTTATTGAGGTCGCCTGCTTCGATTGTGATAGATCGATAGTTGCAACCTGCAAGCGCCGTTTCTAAAAGCGGAAGACATTTTTCGCGCGTAACCGTATCGGTCAGCACAAAAACCTTGTCATACCTGTGCGATGACAGGTAATACCGGAGTTCAGAAGCGATGTTATTCGTAATAGTTACCATGATTGTTTCACTCTATTTTTATTGATTCAGCCGGGTTTTGATTGGCGGCTTTCCGGGTTTGATAAATCAGTGTCAGCAACGAAATACAGGCTGTGACAACCAATGCAATGGCAAATATCCACCAGGAAGCAGGCGTTTTAAGGGCAAATCCTTCCTGATAGCGCATGATGGCGTACCATGTGACCGGCGCAGCGACAACAAACGCCATGCCAAGCAAAAGCACATATTTTTTCAATAAAAGCCTTATGATGCGACCTGCAGTTGCGCCATTGATTTTTCGGATAGCAATTTCTTTATATCGTCGCCGGCTCTCAAACAGCGACATACTGAACAAGCCGATAGATGCGATAGCTATAGCAATAAGCGCAAACAGGGCACAAACAAATGCTAACTTTTCATCTTCTTTATACATCGCACGAACTTCGTCTTCGACAAATGAATAGTTTAAATCAATTCGGGCTGTTTCTTCGTTTAACTGTTTTAAAAAAGCAATGGCATCCTGCCTGCGTCCGTTAGCAATAGAAGCAATCAGAGGAGCGTTAAAATCACCGCCATACATAAATATAATGGGAGCGCTTTTTTGTGTCAAGTGTAGAAAATGGATGTCGTTTACTACGCCGACAATCCGGTAAGGCGGATTTGCATCAGGGTCTTGCCCACCCCACATAGAAATCCTTCGATCCGGATATAATAACGCCTGACGAAAGTCCTTAATTCCAAAAAATTTCAAAGCTGATGCTGTGACTATGACATTAAAATCCCTCCAATTTTCTGTGTTATCATTAAATAGCCGACCTTCTTTCAACTGAATATCAAACAGTTTAAACCATATTTCATTAACGTCAATCATTTTCACTTCTTTGAGTTCCCCTTCGTCCAACCGAAACTGCCATGTATTTGCTCGGATAAATTCATTCGGGCTTCGACCATTCGTCCAATAAGTAAACAACGTAGATTCATTCATTTTTTGTTGGATTATTTCAGCATTGCGTCTTTGTTCCGCCCATTTTTCACCGGACTGTATGTTCTCATTGGTGCGTCTTAAAAAATTCATCTTGATAATATCCGTTGTACGGTAACCCGGATCGGTATTCAGCATCAGGTAAAGTTGCTTCAGAAATAGTACAGACACGATAATCATCGAAAGCGTAACCAAGTTTTGAAAAAAGAGGAAGATATGCCTTAAATTAACGGCGCCTTTCATAACGCCCACCTCCCGAAGCGCAGCAACAGGCGTGGAATAAATATATCGGTATAAAGGAAATAACGCTGTCAGTAAAGGAAGAATTAACAGGATACCCGATGCCAAAGCGATGTCAAAACGGGTATCCGGCACCTGAATTATTTGTAAATATTTGATAACAAACGGGTTAATTATGGCAACAAAAAGCAGGGATAAAACCAAAGCCATGCCTATCAAGAGCAAGTTTTCAGTCAGTAACTGGATATAAATCTTATACCCTTCTGCTCCAAAAACTTTTTTCATGCCCAACTCCCTTCCTCTTTTCAGGAACACAACTGTGTAAATGTTAAGAAAATTGACAATGCCGACCAACAGAATCAAAAAACCGACACCAAGCAGTATGTGTACATAGCGTTCATTGCCCTGACTGCTGTAACTAACATCCTTGCGAATGTGCGAATCAAAATAAAGTTTTGAAAACGGGAACAGTTGGCATCGCACTTTTCTGCTTCCCCAATAGCCGGTTTCAACAAAGGAATTGTATTTACTGTTAAGATGCTGACTGTCGGCGCCGGGATATAATAAAACTAAAGTTTGAGGGTCACGAATCCATGTAATTAATGGTACATATAAGGAAACGACCACGTCAAAAGAGAGGATGCTTTTATTTGACGGTTGTCCGATTATTCCCTTTACGGTCAATAATCGTCCGTTTGAATTAAGAAAGGTTTTTCCGACAGGGTCTTGCTTGCCAAAAGTCTTTTGTGCAAATTGTTGTGTCACCAAAGCGCTATTCGGTTCGGATAAGCGGATGTCGCCGTTGATAACCGGGTAGCTTGTTATTTTTAAAAAATTAGTGTCAGTAACTAACATTTTGGCAGTATATTTTTGATTATCGAGTTCGATTTCATCGGATCGGATGAAAAAGCTTGACCACCTTTCTACGCCCGGATCGGCTAACAAATCTGAAATTGCGCTCCTTGAGTAGTTATATGATGTGCCTCTCGCTTCAATTTCACCCGGTAAAGGTTCAAATTCGACTGTTGTGATATACATTCTGTCCAAATTTTTATTGAACCTGTCAACTGAAAATTCCCCGTTGACATAGCGGAAAATGATTATCACACAAGCGAGACAAAGCGCTAATCCTATCAGGTTGATGCCGGAATACATCCTGAAATTGATTATCGAACGAAGAGCTAATTTTAGAATCTTCATATTTTTAATTTTGTAATATGGTTAACGGCAAATTGCCGTAAAAATTTTTAATGATGTCATTTGAAACTTCCCTCCTTGTCATTCTTCACTTCGTTCAGAATGACAGGGGGGCATGTTTTAACTTCAGCCTTAATCATTAATCATTAATTGTATAATCGTTTCTATGGCGGAGGTGATGCCGTCTCTGTTTTTGCCGCCGGCGGTGGCAAAATGGGGTTGTCCGCCGCCGCCGCCTTGGATATGTCTGGCGCCTTCGCGGATAAGTTTAGCTGCATCGAAGCCGGTAGCCACTAACGCATCGCTTAGCATGACGACCAATCCGCATTTCTCAGGTTCTTCGATACCTGCGACAAACAACACTTTTTCTTCGCCCGTAAACTCGCTTCTGATCCTGAAAGCGACGTCTTTAAATAGATCGATATTTCCAGTGCCTCTGAATGACAGGATTTTTATCCCATTTTTTTCAACCGCTTGCAATAGGATATTTTTTTTAATTGAAGCAACTTTCTCCTTCATATAATCCGCTAATTGTTTCTTTAACTCCGAGTTTTCCTCAATTGATTTTTTGATGGTAGCCGGCAAGTTAGGAACATTGTTAAACATCGCCCGTATTTCGCGTATCATATCTTGTGCATGGTAGACTATCTTCTCGGCATTATCGGCTGTCACTGCTTCGATACGGCGGATGCCTGCGGCTATCGAACATTCGCTGATGATATACATCGAGCCAATTTTTCCGGTCGAGGATATATGCGTGCCGCCGCATAACTCGGTAGAAGCGCCAAAACGCACAACGCGTACTTCATCGCCGTATTTTTCGCCAAAAAGAGCCATGGCGCCCATTTTTGTTGCTTCCTGTATCGGAATCCGACGAAAGTCTTCGAGGGGCAAGTTCTCACGTATTTTGCGGTTGACCCTTTTCTCTACTTCACGTATTTCTTCGTCTGTCACTTTCTGAAAATGCGCAAAGTCAAAACGTAGCGAATCTGGCGACACATACGAGCCTTTCTGTTCTACATGCCTTCCTAATAACTCGCGTAACGCTTCATGTAAGAGGTGGGTTGCCGAATGGTTACACTCAGTACGCTCCCGCAGCTCCTTATTGATGGAAGCAATAAATGTGCCGGAAAGGTCGCTTGGTAGTTTGGCTGTTAGATGCACCGGCAGGTTGTTTTCGCGCTTGGTATCAATAATATCAGTCACTTCGCCGCCGGATGATAACAAACGTCCGCTATCGCCTGTTTGACCACCCATCTCGGCATAAAACGGACTCTGACTTAAAACAAGCTGGTACAGTTCCCTGTTTTTTTGTTTGATTTTGCGATAACGAAGGATTTGTGTCTTACATTCAGTCCTGTCATATCCTACAAAAAAAGTATCACCTTCGGCCAGGACAGTCCAGTCGTCAGTTTCGATAGCGGCGGCATAACGGGCGCGGTCTTTCTGTTTTTGCATCTCGGAATGGAACGTGGCAACGTCTACATTCATTTCGTTCTCGCGAAGGATGAGTTCGGTTAAGTCGAGCGGAAACCCAAACGTATCATATAGTGTAAAAGCATCTTCGCCGGTCAGTGTTTTCTGTCTAAGCGTTTGAGCCTCTTCTATTTTTTTTTCTAAAAGGCGTATTCCTGTATCAAGCGTATGTAAAAACGAAACCTCTTCTTCTTTGATAACCTTGCCTATTAGCTCCTGTTGTGCAACAAGCTCCGGATAAGCGTCACCCATCGACACGATTAATGCAGGTAATAGCTTAAACATAAATGGCTCTCTTCTATCGAGGAACGTATATCCATACCGAACTGCACGGCGCAGAATACGTCGGATGACATATCCTGCTTTGGCATTTGAGGGCAGTTGACCGTCGGTTATCGAAAAGGCGATGGTTCGAATATGGTCGGCTATCACGCGCATGGCGATATCTTTCTGTTTATCTGCCCCATACTCAACACCTGTCAGGTTGGTAATGGCTTTTATTATCGGCTGAAAGACGTCGGTGTCGTAGTTTGAACGTTTTTGCTGGATAGCCATACAGAGACGCTCAAAGCCCATTCCGGTATCTATCACCTTGTTAGGCAGGGGTTCTAATAAGCCGTCTGCTTTGCGGTTGAACTGCATAAAAACAAGGTTCCATATCTCAATGACAAGCGGATTATCCTTATTCACTAAGGAAGTGCCGGATATTTCTAACCTTTCGTTCTCAGGGCGCAGGTCGATATGTATTTCGGAGCAGGGGCCGCAAGGACCTGTATCACCCATTTCCCAAAAATTATCTTTCTTACTGCCTTCAAGAATCCGTTCTTTGGGCAGAAATTGTTCCCAAAAACAGGCTGCCTCGTCGTCACGTGTTAGGTTGTCGGAAGGACTGCCCTCAAAAATGGTGGCAAAAAGCCGCTCAGGATTCAAATGAAGGATACCCACTAAATATTCCCAAGCATATTCGATGGCTTCTTTTTTGAAGTAATCACCAAACGACCAGTTGCCAAGCATCTCAAACATCGTATGATGATAAGTGTCATGCCCCACTTCTTCCAAGTCGTTGTGCTTACCGCTGACACGCAGACATTTTTGCGAATCGGCAATACGGGGATAGATTACCGGCGCATGGCCAAGTATCAAGTCTTTGAACTGATTCATACCCGCATTGGTGAACATGAGGGTCGGGTCGCCTTTTACAACCATCGGCGCCGAAGGGACGATATGATGGCCTTTTGACACAAAAAACTGCAGGAATGACTCTCTGATTTCTTTTGCTGTTAGCATCTTTATAAATCTATATGAATGTTAAATATCTGTAAAAAGTTTGCAAAAGTACATCAAATATTTATTTTTGCAGTGCAATAGAAGGTAATTTTTTAAAATTTATATTTTATGGGTCAATTAAAATCAAGAAAAACATATTATCTATTCAACCCCGTAACGCTTGAATATGAGAGACAATACCCGTCTAAAAAAGAACGTTTCGTAGCGGCGGTTAAAAATTTTTGCTTGGGATTAGTTATCAGTGTTGCTGCCTTTTTTGGCTTTCTCCACTTCTTTGAATCGCCGAAGGAAGCCATGTACCGGAAGGAAAACAAACTGCTTCAGACGCAGTATGCTTTATTGTTAAGAGAAATCAATGAAGCCAATGAAGTACTCGAAGATTTACGGCAAAGAGACGAGCATCTGTATCGCGCTATCCTTAATGCGGATTCAATACCGGAATCTATCCGCAAATCGGGGTTCGGAGGCTCAAACAGGTATGAACACCTGAAAGGAGTATCCAATTCAGATTTGATTATCGAGACGACCCAAAAGATGGATATGCTTAAAAAACAGTTGTATGTTCAGATTAATTCGTTGGACGAACTCATCGGTATGGGAAAAGATTTGGATAATCAAATCAAATGTTTACCGGCCATCATGCCCATTTCAATCAAAGACCTCAATAGAATAACATCGGGTCTGGGATGGCGTCCGGATCCATTTTATGGCATCTCTAAATATCATACCGGAATGGATTTTACTGCCGATTTAGGTACGGATATCTACGCAACAGGCAATGGAACTGTAACCTTCGCTGGGCGGAAACAGGACTATGGCTATTGTGTGATGATTGACCATGGCTACGGTTACCAAACTTTATATGGACATCTTAGTAAATATAAGGTAAAGGTAGGACAGAAAGTGGTGCGGGGAGAAGTGATTGCTGCCGTTGGTAATACCGGAAAATCCAAAGGCTCGCATCTGCATTACGAGGTGATTTACAAAGGCCGTTATGTCAATCCTGCCAATTATTATTTTCAGGACCTGACGCCGGAAGAATACGACAAGATGATTCAAATAGCAGAGAACCACGGCCAAGTGATGGACTAAATTAATTATTAATTGATAATTAAAATAAAATCAAGAAAATCCTTCAATCCTGAAAATCAAGGTCAAGCATTGACCGTTAACCACTAACCACTATTCTATGCGTGTTTTTTATTCGATAAGAGAAGTATCTGCATTGTTAAAAGAACCGGAAACGACGTTACGGTACTGGGAGGACGAGTTTCCTGAATCAATTAAGCCGACCCGCAACGAGCGCGGCGTCCGGTTTTACAAAGAAGAGGACGTCAATGCTATCCGCCTAATCCAATATTTTGTACGTGATTGCCGTCTCACTTTGGACGGAGTCCGCAAAAAGCTCAAAAACAACCAGGAAAGCGCTGTCAAACAAGCCAAAGTAGTGCTCAGACTCAAAAATATCAAATCCGAACTGTTAGCCCTGTCCGAAGCTTTATCCGAAGTAGAATCCATCCCATGACATCTCTCCCCCTTTGAAGGGGGCAGGGGGATGTAATTTTTCCCATTTTTCGCCGGTCAGTTGCTCCGTCTCCGTAACTGGAAGTTAATCGACAACCCGCGAAACGGATTTGATATTCCTTATTTTGGAAAGGGAGAAGCACATTTTCTGGAGGTCTTCGAGGTCATGCACTTTCATGTTTATTTTGCCTTCAAACATACCGTCTTTTGATTCTAATATCAGCCGGATGATGTTTACATTGTAATCCGAGATGGTCTTTGAGATATCCGAAAGGACACCTACAGCATCTATGCCTACTACTTTTAACGTCGCTTCGAAGGATGTTTTTGAATGACTGCTCCATGCAGTTGACAGGATGCGGTCACCAAAGTTACTTTTCAAACGCAACCCGATTCGACAGGTGTGTTTATGGACGATGACGGTGTGGTCGTCGTTAATAAATCCAAAAACATCGTCGCCCGAAATCGGCTTACAACAGTCGGCTATGATGTAATTGCGCTGTCCTATAGTATCTTCGCGCAGGTCGAATGGTTTTTTTTTGTCGAAAACCGGCTTGACTTCTTTATCCGTTTGAGAAGCATTTTCCGGTTGGTTGCTTTTATTTCCTAAGCCGAACATTTTTGCAAACCCTTTGATGATGGAGTTCGTGTTTTTTTCTCTCAATATTTTACGCAGGTTATCGGATAAGTTCACATCTCCTTTTTCGACGGCATAGTAAAAGTCTTCACGTTTCGGGAATCCGAAGTAAATAGATAGCTTGTCCAAATTTGACTGTGTGATTTCGAGCGACGATTTTTGGAAGGCTTCCATCACTTTTTCTTTTCCTAAGGTAGATAATTCCTTTCGGTCGCGCCGCAGCACTGCCTCAATTTTTGTTCTTGCTTTCGCAGTTGTCACATAGTTGAGCCATTCGATTTGGGGGCGTTGCGATTTGGAAGTTATTATTTCGACTTGGTCGCCACTTTCTAATTTGTGGCTGAGTGACACTAAGTTATGGTTCACCTTGGCGCCGATGCAGGTATTGCCGATATTGGTATGCAGGGTATAAGCAAAATCGAGGGCGGTAGCCCCTGTCGGTAAGGTCTTTAGTTCGCCTTTAGGCGTAAAGACAAAAATCTCCGACGAGAAGAGGTTCATCTTGATAGTGTCTAAAAAATCAAGCGAGTTAGGATTGGGGTGTTCAAGAATTTCTGTGATAGTATGCAGCCATTTATCTAATTGAGATTCCTCATCCATGTTGTGTTCTTTATACTTCCAATGTGCGGCAAAGCCTTTCTCGTCGATGTCGTCCATTCGTTTGCTGCGGATCTGTATTTCTATCCATTGTCCGTCGGGGCCCATAACGGTCAGGTGAAGCGCCTGATACCCGTTGGCTTTTGGGCGGCTAACCCAATCGCGAAGGCGGTCGGGACGTGTTCGGTAGATATTTGTAATCACCGAATAGATGTCCCAACAGAGGTTTTTTTCGTCCACAGCGCCTGTTGTTTCAAAGATGATACGCACAGCAAAAAGATCATAGACGTCTTCAAACCGAACACCTTTACTGTTCATCTTATTCCAAATAGAAAAGGCTGATTTGATACGGCTTCTCATCTCATAAGTGATGTCTAAGTTCTGCAGTTGCTGTCGCACCGGTTTGGCAAAGTTGTCGAAAAGTCGGTTCCGTTCTTTTTCCGTTTTTATAAGTTTTTCATTGATCATCCGGAACTCTTCGGGGTGTTCATACTTAAAACATAAGTCTTCGAGTTCTGTTTTGATAGCAAAGAGGCCCAACCGATGCGCTAATGGTGCATAGATATACATCGTTTCGCCGGCAATCTTAAATTGTTTATCGGCTCGCATCGAACCAAGTGTGCGCATGTTATGCAGCCGGTCGGCTATCTTTATAAGAATGACGCGGATATCACTGTTCATGGTCAGGAGTAGCCGGCGAAAGTTATCCGCCTGCGCTGACGCATTGCTTCCAAAAACACCTCCGGATATTTTGGTTAGACCATCGACAATATCTGCAATCTTCCGGTTAAATAAATTAGCAATATCATCCACACTGTAGTCGGTATCTTCGACCACATCGTGCAGAAGAGCGGAACAAATAGAGGTAGAGCCAAGCCCCATTTCACCGCAAACGATACGCGCAACGGCAAGCGGGTGTTTGATATAGGGGTCGCCGTCGAGTCGTTTCATGCCTTCATGCGCTTGTTTGGCAAAATTGAATGCTTTGGTGACACGGTCAATTTTTCGGCGATGATTGGAAAGTAAATATTCGTTCATCAGCGCTTCAAACTCTTTCTGTATCAAGTATTCCTGTTCAACCATAATAAATTTATTTAATTGAGAATTAAACCCTGACTACTGACTACTGAAACCTGACACCTACCTACTGTATCTTTAGTACCTGACCAATCCGAAGGTTGGTCGTAGTCATTCCGTTGGCTTGCTGGATGCTTTGTACGGTAATACCTGCCGGAAATTTTCGGGCAATAGCAGATAAGGTATCCCCAGCCTGTACCTCATAATACATAGTGTTATCCGTTTTTTGCGATGAGACCGATGCAGTAGCAGGCGTTTGTTGTCCGCCAAAAGTGAGGCCGCCGTTGTCGATGCTGACCCGCAACCTTCGGCCCGGCGCCACCCTTGATCCGCTCAATCCGTTCCAGTTACGCAGGTTTTGGGCCGTTATACCATATAAATTTGCTATCGTATTGAGATTTTCGCCGACTTTAACGGTATGAAAAATCAGCTCCTGTCTGGCTTTCGGGTTGTTGGGATCGACGAGTATGCAATGTGCTAATAATTCGTCCATCCGGTGCGTATATAGGCTGTCTTCCTGTTCTATAAAAGCGAAAGTTTTTTCTAAAGGCAGGCGTAAAACGGAGGGACGAATGTTGCCCGGGATGATTTCGCGTTTATATTGCGGGTTATAAAATCGGACGAGTTCTTTGTCAATTTGCAGGATGTCGGCAACTTGGTCGAAATGAAGCGCCTGATTTACCATTATTGTGTCCGTCACGACAGAAAACCTTGAGCGCACGGAGCAAATATTGTGCTCGCAGTGGTAGGTCATGATATAGGCTGCTGCGATAAACTTAGGAACGAACGAGCGTGTCTCACGCGGAAGGTGCGGCAGTATTTTCCAAAAGTCTCGCACGCCCCCTGCACGACGGATGGCTCTTTGAACCCCGCCGCCGCCACAGTTATAGGCTGCAATAGCCAAATGCCAGTCGCCGAATAAGTTGAACATTTCTTTCAAGTAACGGCAAGCGGCTTCGGTGGCTTTTTCAGGGCTAAAGCGTTCATCAATAAGGCTGTTAATTTCCAGACCATGAATTTTCCCAGCAGGGAGCATTAATTGCCATAGACCGCTAGCTCCTTTGGGCGACAGGGCGAACGGGTTCAGAGCGCTTTCTACAATAGAAAGATATTTCAATTCGTGAGGCATATCATTATTATCAAGAATCTGCTCGAAAATAGGGAAATAAAAATCGGCAATACCCATGATAAAACGTAAACTCTTGCGGTAACGTCCCGCATACATATCTATACTTGCACGTACAGCCTGGTTATAAGTCATCGGGATAACGGTCATCATACGACTCAAACGCATCCGGTAAACATCATCTGAAAAAATGGGATTGACATCAGCGTCGGCACAATACTCTTCAGGATTAGTGAAATAGTTCATATACCATCCATCCAAGAGTTTGTGCAAGTCGTTTTCGAAGTTTTCGGTAGAAAAATCCATGACCGAATCGTAAAAGTTAAGCTCAGCCTCATCTTCTTCCGATAGCTCTTCGGCTTCTTCGACCGCTTGGATTTCCTCTTCAACTTCTTTTTCAATTATTTGTGCTATTGATTCGAGAAATGGAAAGATTATTCCAATTAAAATCATCAAACAGTTTTTTTTACTCATGGTAATTGGTTTAAAAATTAATACTTATATTAAAACCGTACATACGTGAAATATTGTATGTCTCCGGTGAAATAATGGGCTTAATCTGAAACGACAGGTCGGGCGAGACGTCGAAGTCAAACATCTGAGCATCGACATAAGCATCTGCGACGGAAATCAGGTAGACGGCTACTGTGATTATTATACTCAGGTCGCGATAGCGCCGGAAGTAATCTTTGCCTCTTTTCAGATTGTTATGGAAGGTGCCGTCGTGCAGTCGGGTTGCCGGGTCGATACTACTCGGCACAAAGACCTTCCACTTTTCGCTCCAACTGCCGGGATTTTCTCCCATAGGGTCGGCTTTGGCATCGGCCATGATACTGAAGTAGGCGCCTTTATAGTCCTGATAGGTCTTGTTGTTCCATGTGATTGCATAAGCACACCCCATCAATCCGCCATAGATGATGGGTAATTTCCAGTATTGTTGGTTATAAATCTGTCCGGCGCCCGGGAATAAGAGGGCTGCTTTCCAAGCGGTTTTCGGGTCGGGTTTAAAGGACGACTTTTCCGCTTCCTCCCCGCTCGCCAATGGAGCGGTAATCAGTAGAAGAAAAATGATCCATCGAAAAACTTGGATGCGTTTTATTATAACTTCCCTGTTCATGCCTGTTTCATTCGGTCTAACAAACTCATGATAAAGGCTAATTTTTCGTCCGAATCGAAAGGAATCGTTATTTTCCCTTTGCCCTCACTGTTATAGCTCAACTGCACTTTTGTCTCAAAGAAGGTAGAGAGGTGGTCTTTCAGTAACTTGAACTCATGAGGTAGTTTTTGTCCTTGTGTTTTAGGTATGGTAATTGGGTCGCTATCGCCTGATATTTTTATAGTACGGGCAATATCTTCGACATCGCGAACCGACAGTCCTTCTTTTATAATTCGGTCATGCAGGGCAAGTTGTACTTCCGGGTCTTCTATAGATAATAACGCGCGCGCATGACCCATGTCTATCGTCCGTTTTTTCAGGCATACCTGAATTTCGGCAGGCAATTTTAATAAACGCAGGTAATTGGTTATCGTGGCGCGTTTTTTGCCGACCCTTTCGCTTAAATAGTCTTGCGTTTGGCCTGAACTGTCGAGCAGCTTCTGATAGGCCAGCGCTATTTCGATGGCGCTTAAGTCTTCACGTTGAATATTTTCCAAGAGCGCCATCTCCATCATGTTTTCGTCGGCGGCAGTTTTGATATAAGCAGGGATATATTCGAGGCCCGCTTTTAATGCTGCCCGATAACGGCGCTCACCGCAAATAATCATATATCTATCATCACCGATTTCTTTTAAAGTGATGGGTTGTATGATGCCAAAACTAAGAATAGAGGCGGTCAGCTCGTCAAGCGTTTCTTCATCAAATTCAGTGCGCGGTTGATTCGGATTAGGCTCTATTTTACTCAGCGCTATCTCATTCAATGACGACGAACCGCTCGTATTAAGGCCATCGCTTGTCAGCAACGCTTCTAATCCGCGACCTATCGGTTTTCTTTTTTTATCCATTTTTTATTAACTAATTGAGAATTATTCGTGAAATTTTTTCCGTTCCGAAAAAGAAGAACGTGAAATTCGTTGACCAAAATTCTGACTACCGACTACTTGCTACCCCCTTTTCAATCAGCTCCTTAGCCAATTGCATGTGGTTGATTGAGCCTTTTGAATCGACCTCATAAAGAAGCGCAGGCTTACCTGACCCCGCTGCCTCTACTAACTTTACATTACGTTGAATTACAGTCGTGAAAACCAAATCTTGAAACAACCGTTTGATCTCTTCGTAATATTGATTAGCTACCCGCAGGCGAGAATCGTACATGGTAATAAGAAAACCTTCTATCTCAAGCGACGGGTTTAATTTCGATTTGATGATTTTGATGGTGTTCAATAGCTTGCTTATCCCTTCAAGTGCAAAATATTCACACTGAAAAGGAATGATAACCGAATCGGCTGCTGTCAGTGCATTGACTGTTATCAATCCCAATGAAGGCGAACAGTCAATGAGGATGTAATCGTATTTCTTTTTAAAAGGAAGAAGCAGGTTGCTAAGAACAAACTCGCGTTTGTCAAAATTCAACATTTCAATCTCAGCGCCTACTAAGTCAATGTTCGACGGACAGATATCTAAATGCTCCATCTGTGTGTGAATGATAGCTTCTTCCGGATTCAAACCGTTAATCAGACATTCATATATAGAATGATTGACAGCCTTTACGTTTATGCCGAAGCCCGATGATGAGTTGGCTTGCGGATCGGCGTCAACAATCAACACTTTTTTCTCAAGCGCCGCAAGTGAAGCCGCCAGATTAATCGTCGTCGTCGTCTTGCCAACGCCACCTTTTTGATTTGCTATAGCGATAATTTTACCCATTACTTTAAGTTTATTGTTATGAATTGGAATGCAAAAATAGACATTTTTTCCGTCCGCACAAACGGACATGTTGAAAACTTGTCAATAAAGTTGAAAAGTCGCTTTGGTAAGAAAGACGAAAAGGCAATGTTTATTTTGCTGGACGGATAAAAGCCTTGGTGGAAGTTTGTTTGTTTTTTTAGTTTGAAACTATCACCCCAATACTTTCATGATACCGTGCAGCCAGAAAAGCAAGCAAAGCACTGATGTGCTTAATGCTTTCAGTGGTCTCAGCGCTTATTTCTTTTCGCTGCATTTTTAACAGAAAATAGCCATAAACAGATGTCAGACAGGTCTCTATTTCTGACGTCATTGGCAAAGCGCCCGCTTTAGCCCGCAACTGTACGATAGCAGGTAATGCTTTATAGTAAAGCGAACCATAGACCGTTTCGTCAGGAGACCGCAGTAAACGTTTATGTAAATCGGATAACTCAGTGACAATTTGGTTAAGAAATTGAAAATGACCTTTTTCCATAATGCCTTCGTTCCGAGCCATAGCTATCAGCTCCTGATACCACTGGCGTATCTCCTGAAGGATGTTATCCGGTTGCTGATAGTGAGCTATGATACATGTTTCGACATTATTCATGTCGTACCGGCAGGCGCGAAGCAGGTCTTCGACATGCCATAAATAAAGCAGATACTCAACGATATTCTCCTTCTTCTTTTGTTGTGCGATAATCATATATAGTTTTCAGTTTTCATAAGAAACGTGCATTTTGGGCGCAAAGTTAAAGAAAAATATCGTACATTTGCAGCCCGAAACGAAAAGTTTTTCTCAATTATTCAATTATTTTTTCACTTCGTAAAAAGAACTTTGTTTCATAATTTATAAATGAATGAGCAATGTATTAGTAACAGGAGCCGACGGACAGTTAGGCGTCGCGCTGAGGAATGTATTAGAGGGGATGGACGGTTTTACTTGTTATTTCACGGATGTTGATACCCTTGACATCTGCGACAAGGCGAAGATTGAAGAATTTGTCCGCGCTCTATACATTAATATAATAGTAAACTGTGCGGCTTATACGGCTGTCGACCGGGCGGAGGATGATGCAGAAACCTGCATGTCTATCAACGGCGATGCTGTCCGAAAGATTGGCGAAGTAGCCGCTTCGACAGGCGCTAAGGTGATACACATATCTACCGATTATGTGTTCGATGGGCGCAACGCCCGACCCTATCGCGAGACAGATGCCACCGGCCCTGTCTCTGTCTACGGCGTTTCAAAACTTGCCGGCGAGCATGCGCTCTTAGCTGTTTGCAACGAATCAATCATTTTACGTACTTCATGGTTATATTCCGAGACAGGCACAAATTTTGTGAAGACAATGCTTCGCTTAGGGAAAACACGTAATGAGTTGGGCGTAGTAGCCGACCAGTACGGGACGCCCACCTACGCCGGTGACTTAGCCGAAGCCATCCAAACCATCCTGAAAGCTAAACATTTCGTGCCGGGTATCTACCATTATTCAAACGAGGGCTTCTGTACATGGCACGATTTTGCTGCAAAGATTTTTGAGTTAGCGCAGATAGAATGCACCCTGAAACCGCTTTCAACTGCCGACTATCCCACTCGCGCTGTACGCCCTGCCTACAGCATCTTAGACAAAACAAAAATAAAAAAAACGTTCTCCATCCCAATCCCCTGTTGGGAAGATAGCTTGCAAAAATGCCTGCAAGCAAGCAGGAAGTAGCTTGTAGTCTTTAGTAGTAGTCAGGTGACAGAAAAACCTGAAACCTGAAAACGGAAATCTGTAACCTATATAAATATGCTTTCTGAAGAAATAAAACGTCGTCGCACCTTTGCGATAATAAGTCACCCGGATGCCGGCAAGACTACGCTGACCGAAAAATTGTTGCTTTTCGGGGGCGCTATTCATATTGCAGGCGCAGTCAAGTCGAACAAAATACGCCGTACTGCCACCTCCGATTGGATGGATATAGAGAAACAACGGGGTATATCGGTCGCTACTTCGGTCATGGCATTCGAGCATGAAGGGTTTCAAATCAACATATTAGATACGCCCGGTCACCAGGATTTCGCCGAAGACACCTTCCGCACACTTACCGCCGTCGATAGTGTTATCATTGTAATTGACGCCGCTAAAGGGGTAGAGATGCAAACACGCAGACTGATGGAAGTATGCCGGATGCGAAAAACACCGGTGATTGTCTTTATTAATAAAATGGACAGAGAAGGCAAAGACCCGTTTGACCTGTTGGACGAAATCGAAGCCGAACTGTTGATTCATGTACGCCCCCTAAGCTGGCCAATAGAAATGGGACAGCGTTTTAAAGGCGTCTATAACCTCTACGAAAAGAAATTGGACTTATATGCCCCCAGCAAGCAGTTTGTAACGGAAAGCATAGAAATAAAAGATGTCAAATCGCCTGATATTGAGAATTATATAGATACCACTTTAGTCGAAAAGCTGCGGTCAGACATCGACCTTATCAACGGCGTTTACCCAGCTTTTGATACAAACGTCTACTTGAGTGGCGACCTTGCGCCGATATTTTTCGGTTCGGCTTTGTATAATTTTGGTATTCGCGAACTGTTAGACTGTTTCATCCAGATTGCGCCTTCGCCCCGTCCTGTACTCGCTGTTGAACGTATAGTCGAGCCAAACGAAGAAAAGTTTACCGGTTTTGTGTTCAAGATACATGCCAACATGGATTCTAACCACCGGAGTTGTATCGCTTTCGTGAAAATCTGTTCGGGCCGCTTCGAGCGGAATGTCAACTATAAACATGTCCGGTTCGGAAAGATGATGCGGTTCAGCAGCCCTACTGCTTTTATGGCGCAAAAGAAGGAAGTCGTCGATGAGGCTTTTGCCGGTGATATCATCGGCTTGCCCGACACAGGAAATTTTAAAATCGGCGATACCCTGACCGAAGGCGAGGAGCTTCATTTTCGAGGCCTGCCGAGCTTTTCTCCGGAGCTATTCAAATACATCGAAAATGCCAACCCGATGAAAGCCAAACAACTCAACAAGGGGATAGAGCAGTTAATGGACGAAGGTGTCGCCCAATTGTTCGTCAACCGGTTTAACGGACGGAAACTTATTGGGACAGTCGGGCAGTTGCAGTTTGAGGTCATCCAATACCGACTGCTACACGAGTACGGCGCACAGTGCCAATGGGAGCCTGCCAATTATTACAAAGCTTGCTGGATAGAAAGTGACGACGTAGAGGCTTTAGAGCAATTCATTAAACGTAAAACCCAATACATGGCCTACGACCGCGAAGGGCGCGACGTCTACTTAGCCGATTCCGCTTATGTGCTGACTATGGCGCAGCACGACTTCCCAGCTATCCATTTCCGCTTTACAACCGAAAAGTAAAAAACGGCATCCCTGCCGTTGCTCCGTCACTTCCCCCGTCCCCATGGCGGCGGCATATTTTTTTAGGGAAAAAATGATTTTTTATAGATTATTAACATTTGATATGCTTGTTTATCCAAAAAATGTCTTACTTTTGCGGCGTTTTAAGACGGGTGTTGCAAAGTAGGTAGTTTTTTTTACTTTTTTATGCAACCGAATAAAGCGTGTTTTGAATTGCAATAATAGTTTGATTATTAACCTTTATGCATATTTTTTTATGAGAAAGAAGTCACTTATTTTGTTAGGTTGCATGGCGTTCTTGACGCTTTGCAGTCATTTGCTATTAGGGCAACACGGGGTGTTGTTGCAAGGGTCGCAGGATGATAATTCCACTCGTCGTGGCGATATATCTAATCCTCTCCCTGATGTAGATAAAAGAGACACCATTCACGGTCCACGTGATGTTAGCGTCGTTTTTGGCGCCGGTGAATCAACTGTTATCAGAGGCGATACGGTCATTTGGCCCCTTGACGGGCATCCCTATCCACCTAATGATGATCCAGCCATTGTTCCTCCATTAACCCCCGCAACGAAAATTGTAGGTGGCCAGTTTGGCCCAGCAATTCTTGTGGGAAGCGATTACGCGAAAAATGCCGTTGTCGGTATATATGACAACAACGGTTTAGCCGCCGGCGCAGTAAGCGGGATACGGTTATACGGCACCAATGGTACTTCCGGTACAATTAACGGATTTCCGCAAGCGCCTCCTAACGATCCTTCGACCGGAAGACCTTATGAAGGCGAAAAATCGCTGGGTTGGTGGAGGTATGGAGACGGCACCGTTAACGGTAATTACGGAACAGAAGCGGCTTATAATGCCGGCAAATATACATACGTTGAAAATGGAGTGACAAAAACCGTTCTCGGCTATCGTTATCATACGACAGGTATTGGAACCAATACTACTCCAACAGAAAATCACCTCGCATTCGGTTCCAATCTTCATCCTACGGAGGGAATAAATGGTAAAGGGCTGCCATACGGCTACAATATGGATGAAAGTCCTTTTACTCCTGTAGTGGATTCTATTGGTAATAACGGCGTTTATGTTTGGAACACCAACGAAAGTAGTGGTACAGGACGCTGGCGATGGTGGGTTCTTGATACGATAATAACGGCTGCAGATACGATAAGACCCATAGCACGAGCAACTTTGGCAGCGGTTCCTGCTCGTTTTCCTAATGCTGCAGCCTATTACTCACCTAACACACCACAGCCATCAGTAGCATCAATCAATGCGTTGTTGCCAATTGATTCTCCCAATATTACACATTATTTAGAGAACTCTGCTGGTAATTTAAGTTATTTTTTCATTAATTCGGATGCGAATGGCGATGTTCGCGGACCAGCAGTTATGCAACGAACCAACAAATATATTGAAGCTCGTACGGGCACGCTGAATACTTTTTCAAGCTATACTTCTGCTGCTGCTGTGTTTAAACCGTATTACAATACGACACTTGATAAATATGTTGTCCCCGTTTATAACCACGCTGTTATGACCACTGTGCGTGTTGTATCAAATATGATTAAAGAACAAATATCTTTCACTTTTGATTTAACGGAAGCAGGAGTTCTCTATACCTCAACAAAAAATGCCGGTAAGAGCACTGATAACGGGCAATCTTTGCTATTCAAGATACCCGGCCAGTTTAATCCGGTTAACAGTCCGCCAACTGCCACTATACAAGCGTATAACTTTGAGTTGGAAAATGCCAAATATATTCGTCCAACAACTGTTTTAGTTTCCGAATCAAATAGTTTGAATAATATTATTGTTGGCGATGTGGAATGGTATGCTGCATATATGACCTCTGCAAAATACGCTGATGAATATGTAGGCCCTTTCTGGACTGCTTCTAACACCTGCGCTCATCTAAGCGGATGGGCTGCCTATAAAAGAGACCTGGTTCGATTTGATACGATAGGCACTTACCGTTCCAACAGATACGTAGATGCTGCTATACGTGTGTTAGACCATTCGGATATTTGTGTAGTAGGGAATGTGCTTGACAACACAACATCTGCTAAATACTCTTTTGATAATGCGGGCAGCGATACAAAAACGAATGCTTTACTTGTATTGCCGGGATTTACTGACGTTCTTACCAACCCGGACGACAGGTCGAACTTCCGTTTGAAAATAGGCGGTAACGCTTATTTACGGCATATTCAGGAAAACAATTATTTTGCAGTTGAACCAGGAGATAATCCGTTGTTAGACGGATATTTATATCGTAAT
>Ga0209628_10000781_pt1 | contig 19850 bp, 20 predicted proteins | sample TergutCu122P4_FD_187285 | JGI IMG/M metagenome (GOLD analysis project Ga0209628, IMG submission 187285) | Cubitermes ugandensis P4 segment gut microbial communities from Kakamega Forest, Kenya - Cu122 P4 (SPAdes) (version 2) | ecosystem: Host-associated > Arthropoda: Insects > Digestive system...
AGCCACCCCTTCAATAAATTGAAGGGGAATTTACCCTCCTTTTCTGCTTTTCTGCTTTTCTGCTTTTCTGCTTGCACACTTGCAATTATTTCAATACCAAACTGTTTTAGAAATAGTTTGGCGATGGCCCCGCCCACAACCCTGCACACAGTTTGTCGTGCAGAGGCTCTGCCCGTACCCGAATTATCCTTAATTCCATATTTCATTTTGTAGGTATAGGAGGCATGCGAAGGTTTTAGTATATGCAACATTGTTTCATCGGGCTGCACATCAACATTTTGAATTTCGAACTTGATGGGTGCACCGGTGGTTTTTCCGTTCTCAATTCCTGACAAAAACGCTACTTTATCAATTTCGCGGCGATGGGTAGAGTGGGGGTGAGGGGAGGGGGCACGGCGGGCTAATTCATCCTCAATAAAACCAAAATCAATTTCCACACCGGCAGGGCAACCGGTAACAACGCCACCGACAGAAGCATCGTGAGTGCCACCGTAATCGCTGAGAATAAAGGAGGTGCCAAAAGAATTCATCTTTGGTTACAGTTTTTTTTAAAACGAAGGTATCAATAAGTTATTTTTTGTTTTCCAAATTAAACCTCCCCCTTATTCTTCCTCTCATTCCACAATAAAATTTTTGAATTTCCAGTAAATCACTTTCATAATTTCCCGTTGGGTAAAAAACGGGTCCAATTCCTCCTTTTCTGTTGTTATAATCCAAATAAGCCAACACCAAAGGAACATCTGCTTTCAGCGCAATGTAGTAGAATCCGCGTTTCCATGTTTCCACCCGTTTTCGTGTTCCTTCCGGCGTAATAAGAAAGGCTATATCCTCCTTTTCTTTAATATACTCGGCCAATTTGTCGGTCATATTTAATGTATGTTTTCTGTCCACGGGGTAACCACCAAGATATTTTAAGTAGATGCCAAAGGGAAAGAAAAAAAACTCTTTTTTTATCAAAAAAGTTGCTTTAACGCCCATGGCAGTAAGCGCAATCTTTCCAATGGCAAAATCTGTCCAACTTGTATGGGGGGCAAACACCAAAACATACTTTTTTTCTTGGGGAATATTTGCTAAATCTAATTTGTAATTAAATATTTTTAATAAAACCAAACAGAGTTTCTTCATGCCTTTTAAGTAGAAGTGCAAAGAAACAAAAAAAAATGATTAACCGTCTATTGCTAACGGTTAATCACAAAATATAAGATACTAATTACTCTTAGTACATTCCCGGCATACCGCCACCCATGCCGCCAGCCATTGGCGCTACTGGGTTTTCTTCTTTAATTTCCGAAAGTACGCATTCGGTTGTTAGGAGCATACCTGCAATAGAGGCAGCGTTTTCTAAGGCAACCCGCGCCACTTTGGTGGGGTCAATTACACCGGCTTTTATCATATCTTCATACACATCGGTGCGGGCGTTGTAGCCAATTTTACCTTTTCCTTCTTTCACCGCGTTCACAATTACAGAGCCTTCCTTACCCGCATTTTCGGCAATTTGGCGGAGAGGTTCTTCCAACGCACGTTTTACAATTTCCACACCTATCTGCTGGTCATCATTTTCGGTTTTTAGGTTAGCAAGTGCGTCAATAGCACACAAATAAGCAACACCGCCGCCCGGAATAATTCCTTCTTCTATGGCAGCGCGGGTGGCATGCAACGCATCGTCGAAGCGGTCTTTCTTCTCTTTCATTTCCACTTCAGAAGCAGCACCCACATAGATTACGGCAACTCCTCCGGCTAATTTTGCCAAACGCTCCTGCAGTTTTTCTCTATCGTAATCCGATTTTGTTTTTTCAATTTGCACTTTAATATTGGCGATGCGGTCTTCAATATCTTTTTTATTGCCTTTTCCGCTAACAATCGTGGTATTTTCTTTGTCCACCGTAATTTTTTCAGCGCTACCCAGCATATCCAATTGCGCGTCTTCCAATTTGAATCCTTTTTCTTCGGTAATCACCAAACCGCCGGTAAGGATAGCAATATCTTCCAACATCTCTTTTCTTCTGTCTCCGAATCCTGGGGCTTTTACGGCAACAATTTTCAAACCTGCGCGAAGACGGTTCACAACTAAAGTGGCTAATGCTTCACTTTCAAGGTCTTCTGCAATAATGAGTAACGGACGACCGGTTTGCACCACTTTCTCCAAAATAGGCAAAAATTCTTTCATATTGCTGATTTTCTTGTCGTAAATCATAATGAAAGGATTTTCGTAAACTGCTTCCATCTTTTCCGCGTCGGTAATAAAATAGGGAGAGATGTAGCCCCTGTCGAATTGCATACCTTCCACAACTTTCACTTCTGTTTCGGTTCCTTTTGCTTCTTCAATTGTGATAACACCCTCTTTTTTAACTTTTTGCATAGCTTCTGCAATAATTTTTCCGATAGAAAAATCGTTGTTTGCAGACACTGTGGCCACTTGTTCAATTTTTTCGTTATTGTCGCCAATAGATTGAGACTGTTTTTTTAAGTTTTCAACAACAGCGGTAACAGCGATATCAATACCGCGTTTCAAATCCATTGGGTTTGCGCCGGCGGTAACGTTTTTCAATCCGGTACAGAAGATAGATTGCGCCAAAACGGTAGCGGTTGTTGTGCCGTCTCCCGCCTGGTCGTTGGTTTTTGATGCTACCTCTTTTACCATTTGGGCACCCATATTTTCAATCGGTTCGCTCAGTTCAATCTCTTTGGCCACGGTAACGCCATCTTTTGTAATTTGCGGTGCGCCGAATTTTTTGTCAATAATTACATTTCTACCTTTGGGACCTAAGGTAACTTTTACTGCATTGGTTAATGCGTCCACGCCTTTTTTCAAGCCTTCGCGTGCTTCCCATTCATATACAATTTTCTTTGCCATAATATTTTTTAATGATTAGTGATTAATGATTTTTTAAATTCGTAATTCGTAATTCGTAATTGAATTAAATGATTGCGTAAATATCGCTTTCTTTCATAATGAGGTAGGTTTCCCCATCAAGTTGAAGTTCTGTGCCTGAGTATTTTCCGTAAAGCACGGTATCGTTAACCTTTACGGTCATGGGTTCCTCTTTTTTACCGGGGCCAACGGCAACCACCGTACCTTTTTGTGGTTTTTCTTTTGCGGTATCCGGAATAATGATTCCACCCGCTGTTTTTTGTTCTGCTTCTGCAGGAGAAACTAAAACTCTGTCTGCTAACGGTTTAATGTTTACTTTCATAATGTTTTGTTTTTTTAAGATTTAATAAGAAACTATTTAAACAAGATTTTTGCGCTAATATCATACAAATACCGTGCCAAAAAAAATAATCTTAATATGGGCAAAAAAACATTATTTTCGCACCGTTTAAAGTAATAACAGTATCATCCAGCATAACAATGTCAAACCCCTCAAATATCACCATCTTTACACCAGATACAGAAAACAATATTGAATTGCCTCTGTCTGTTTCAAAAGTATCTGCCGGTTTCCCCTCTCCCGCAGATGACCATTTTACCCTCAAACTCGATATTACCAAAGAAATCATTAAAAATCCGGCTGCTACCTTTTACGCAAGGGTTAGCGGTGTTTCCATGATTGACGATGGAATTAATGACGGCGACCTGTTAGTAATTGACAAAAGCGTTGAGCCTTACGATAATTGTTTGGCTGTTTGCTATATAGATGGCGAGTTTACCCTAAAACATTTTAAACGGCAAAAAGACCACGCACTCCTCATCCCCGCAAACAAAGACTACAAATCGATAAAGGTAACCGAAGAAAACAACTTTGTAATTTGGGGAGTAGTTCGTTATGTCATAAAAAAAGTGTAATGATTGGACTTTGCGATTGTAACAACTTCTTTGTCAGCTGTGAGCGTGTTTTTAAACCGGCATTGAACGGAAAACCGGTAATTGTGCTAAGCAACAACGACGGCTGTATTGTTTCCCGCAGCGAAGAAGCCAAAAAACTCGGTATAAAAATGGCGCAACCGCTTTATCAGGCAAAAGAAATCATTGAAAAAAACAACGTAGCGGTCTTTTCAAGTAATTACCATTTATATGGCGATTTATCTCAAAGAGTGATGGATACCCTCAAAATATTTTCTCCATCTGTGGAGATTTACTCTATTGATGAAGCCTTTATCAATTTTCATCGTTTTGATATTGAGGATTTGAATGATTATGGCAAAAAAATCGCTAAAACTGTTAAAAAAAACGTTGGCATTCCGGTAAGTTTGGGCATTGCTCCCACCAAAACATTAGCAAAAGTGGCCAGCAAACTTTGCAAAAAATACACAAAGTTAGAAGGAAGCTGCCTGATGTACCGCCCGGAAGATATTACCAAAGTGTTAAATAGTTTTCCCATTGAAGATATTTGGGGTATCGGTTACAGATATTCCAAAATGTTAAAAAACAATAATATACACACAGCAGAACAATTTCGGCAACTTTCTCCGGAATGGGTCAGGGCAAAAATGAGCGTGGTGGGACTTCGCACTTGGAAAGAACTGCACGGCGAGCCTTGTATCCCTTTTGGATATACCGTCCCTGATAAACAATCTATATGTGTATCACGTTCTTTCGCCAAAGAACTTACCGCCATTGAACCTCTAACAGAAGCGCTTGCCACATTTGTAAGTATGGCAGCCGAAAAACTGAGAAAACAAAACTCTCTAACGCGCCAAATGCAAATCTTTATCTTCACAAACAGACACCGGAAAGACAAAGCACAACATTATGAAGGCAAACTTATCACATTCCCAACCGCAACCAACAGTACCATCGAAATGGTTACATTTGCCACGCAAGCACTGAAAGATATCTACAAAAAGGATTATGGCTATAAAAAAGCAGGCGTTATACTCTACGACATTTCGCCGGACACCGGAACCCAAAACATTCTTTTCGACAATATTGACCGTCCCAAACATGCCGCCCTTATGCAAACCATGGATTTACTAAATGCACAACATGGAAAAAATACCGTTTCAATAAGCGCGCAAGGTACAGGAAAAATACCTGCTCATCAAGAAAATATATCACCCAGATACACAACTCATTGGAGCGAAATTATGGTGGTTAGAGTGTAACCAATATTTGAACCATGAAATACTTTCTTTGCTTTGCCCTTTCCAAATAGTATCGATTATCCTTTTACTTTACTTCCGCAATACGGGCAAACAATCCAAAGTTTCTCCATTTGACTGTAACAGTTTTCACAAATAATAAATTCTTCAACTACAGATTTTGCAGAAGTGGTTGTTCTAACCGTAAATGTTTCCGGAATCTCTTTTAAAAAACTTGATTCATTACCTTTCTCGGTGATTAAGAACAATTTATCTTTGGCTCTTGTAATAGCAACGTAAAACAATCTCCGCTCTTCTTCCAGCAACAAGTCGTGGTTTGCTTTTTTGATAATTTGAAAAATTCTGTCTTCAAGCCAAATATCTGGAAAACCTCCGTTTCCTTCTGTCAATCCAATGATAAAAACCACCTTTGCTTCAAGTCCTTTCGCCGCATGAATGGTTTTGTATTGAATGCGCAAGTTTTCATTTTTAAATTGAATAAAGTAAGGATGAAACATTTTGCTTCTTCTGTACAAAAACAGAATATCCTCACTACTAACCCCATCATCCAACAGTTCTCTTACTTTATCCAAACAAAATTTAATATTTTCCTCTTCGGTGTTTCCCGCATAAACCACAATTTTATGTTCCGATTTTTTGAACGCATGTATCTCTTTATCAATTTTGAATTTATTGTGTTTAATCACTTCATTGCTGGCATTCACAATGTTATGCACACTCCGGTAGTTCAGATTAAGTTTTATGGTTTTGGCATTGGCAAAATGGTTTTCAAATTCAATGATATAACTCACATTCGAGCCCCTGAATCCGTAAATGCTTTGCCAATCGTCGCCTACACAAAAAAGTTGAGTGTTTTCAGTTAATAACAGTTTTATTAATTCTACTTGCAGATTATTAACATCCTGAAATTCATCAACAAGAATATATTGGTATTTGTTTTTGAATATGTTTAAAATATCATCTTGGTTTTGAAATAATGATATGCTTCTTGAAATCAAGTCGTTGAAATCAAGATACGATTTATCAATGCAGTAATGAATATATTTTTTAACGATGGGGATTGCCAATTCATAAAAATTACGAACTCTTTCGTGTTGGTCATGCCTTGCATTTTCAATAACATTTTCAATGTCAATATTTTCAACCTTAATCATGTCGGTGATACGCATCACTTGTTGCACAAAATCCTTTACATCTTCATGATACCCGTTAAACTCCTCTATAAAACTGATATTTACGGTTTTATGATAGTTCGATGGCAGTCTGTTCTTTACAATTTTATCTAAAGTATGATTAAAAAGCGCGGAATCTTTGGTCATATCGTCATAAGTCTTAACCAACAGCATTTTTCCTTTTTGAAATTGTTCCTCTTTATTTCTTATAGTATAACTTTTGGCGCTCACATGTTCAATATATAAATTGGCATCAGGAATATAAAAATCGGGGTGAAATGAAAAATCTGTAACATTAAGCAGCGGTTCATATTCATACTTTATGCTGTGGCGGTAAAACCAGTCGGCAATATACTGTTCTGATTTTGAGCGCACTTTAGTTCCGTCCAACGTAGTAAAATATTTTCCGTCGCTGTGAATATATTTTGGATTATTGTCTTTTATATGGATTTTATCAATGATGTAATCTAATATATATCGCTTTAATTGAAGCAGATATTCAGTATCTTCGCATTTTTCAATCAGCAATTTATGAAACACTTCAAATGCTGTTTCGGGTGCAACGTGCTTAAAAAGTTCGTCATCCTCAGTTCTTTTCTCATCGCCAATAATTCTGAATTTGTTGTCAAACTCGTTCACGCCATAGGTGCGAAGAACGGAGTAACAAAAGGAGTGAAATGTTCTAATCGTCAGTCCATCAATCCATTTATATTTTTTTTGCTGATGATATCGCTCTTTATCTTTTTCTTCTTTTTTTAACTGTTTGTCTAACAACTGTTTTTCATAATTTCCACTATTATCTGCCGAAATGATAAGCCGGTCAATCATCTCATTGGTAGCATTTTTTGTAAAAGTAATCGCCAAAATGCTTGATGGACTAACACCTTTTTCTTCAATCAGGTAGATAATCTTTTGCAGCAGTGTTTTCGTCTTTCCAGAGCCGGCGCCCGCCAGCACCAACAGGCGTTTATCTTCGCTCATTACCGCTTCTTTCTGTTTGTTATTGAGAATGTTTAAGTTTGTGGGCATTGTTTGGTTAATTTAATAAATTTTTCTAATTCTGTCCTCTATTTAATTTACATTTACCTAAAGGGTTTTCTGAAGTTATCACAATTACATTATGCCTAATTTTCATCTTCGTCATCTTCAAAATTAAACTCTACTTTGCTTTGAATTATGATTTCATCAAGGATATTTCTCAAATAACCTTGTTTGATTGTTTGTTTAAATCTCTCTTCAAGTGTTGGAATATTTATGACTTCTTCAATACAATCCATGTATTTGTCAACAATTGCTTGGATTGAATAGGTTTTGTTTGCATTTTCACTTATTTTGGACAACAACTTTTCATTTTCTTCTATTGATTTGATAACAAACGTGATAGGATATTTTTGGATTTTATCTATATCAAGAAAGTACTTTTTGAAGTCTAAAGTTTCTGTTACTTGAAAAAATCGTCCAAGTGGTTTCATTACAAAATCAATGCCTCCATCATTTGCATTTGTCCGACCTGTTTTGTAAAGTTTTAAATTTTCAGTATTTAGTTTGTCTATTTCATAGCCCCAAATAATTTGTTGGTCGTGATAGTAAAATTTAAGAATGGAGTAACTTACTATTTCGAATAATCTGGCATCTACATTTGGCGCAAGTAATTCAGCAATAAATTCTTCAACTTTCTGTGGTTCTGTCATTTCTATATGCTGCAAATTTTCACATGTCTTTACAAATCGCTGAAACGCATCTTGTTTTGTCTTAATATACTCGTTAACGATTTCTACTATTGAAGTCGCAATGTTAAAGGTTGTTCTGCCAACTTTTACTTTTAAAAGGTTTTCGTTAATCCAATATCTGTTTGTTTCAAGGTTGCGTAGTATGGGAATATATTCTGTACTTGGAAAATATTTTTGAAATTCTGAATTCATTCTGTTGTTTAATGCGTGATTTTGGAGTTTACTTCCAAAAGGCAACTCCCTTTGTCTTGCAAAAAGACTACTGAACAAGGCACCTTCATATTTTGAGTAGTTTCCTTTTTTGTCAAATCCATTTGAGAGATAATCCTCAATAATCACATAAATTGCATATAAGTTTGCAAAACTAGAGCGAGCTTTTGAACCTTTTCCTGCAGAGCGTGTTTTTTCGTTTATGTATTGAATTAGTTGGCTTTTATCAAAAATGTCATCCGCATTTTCTCCAAAACTATTGCTTAGAATTTCCTTAATTTTACTCGTAAATATATGTTCCATAGTTACCCAAATAATGTTAATGAATGTCCATTTGTAATTTTTGAGGTTTCAAATGTTCGTATTTCTTTTTCCAATTTTTCTCCATAAAAATCATTTGCTAATTGTAATCTTCTTAATCCAATTTTAATATACTCATCTTGCAGTTCAATGCCAATAGATTTTCTGCCAAGTGTTTTGGCTACATAACAAGTAGTAAATGTTCCTGAAAATGGATCCATTACTAAATCTCCTTGATTAGAACTCGCAAGAATAATTCTTTCTAATAAAGCAATCGGCTTTTGTGTTGGATGATTTTCGTATTCATCCATTCGATAACGAACTCTTGGAATATTCCAAACATTTCCGGGTACTTTTTGAGAATTATAGACAGTTGGAACAGGCTTACGGTAATCTATTAGTTTTCGCTTTGCGCCAGTTTTAGCTTCTACTAAAATATTGTTTGAGTTAAATGTATAATTATCCTTATCTTTTACAGCAAACAAAATTGGCTCATACATTGAACCAAAATATTTTTTTGCCTGTACTCCGGAACTATCATAACTCCATACTATTCTCGATAATACATAAAGTTTTTCCCGCAAATAAATATCGAAAAATGGCATAAATTGGGTTGCAGTCATAACATACAAACTGCCGTTTGGTTTTAGTTTTGCTATACACAATTTAAGCCACTTGTAACACCATTCCAAATAGTTTTCATCTGTTTTCCATTTTTCAACATGACCATTAAAATTTTTCCCAATATTATAGGGTGGATCTGCAAAAATTAAGTCAATAGAACTATTCGGAAGTGTATTTAATGCCTCCAAAGCATCTCCCCAGATTATTTTATGCGTTTCATTACCAAATATTTCCATTTCTAAAAACTTTCTGCAAAAATACAATTTTTTAAATGTTTGATTTCTACTTTTATTTTCTGTAGCCGTAAAATTTTTCTTTTTCTGCTATATCATTCATAACATCATCAACAGTTCCTCTAATTTCCGGCGGAATTATTAAATCTAAATTTTTATCTTCTTTATTGTTCAACAACCGACACACATAATACAATACGGAAAATCTATCCTGTAACATTTGCCCCACTTCCGGATGATTAAACAAATTTAAAACCAAAACTCTTTGCTGATGAATTAATAAGTATCTAATAAACCAAACGCTTGCTCTTCCGCCAAATTTATTGGGATATACTTTTGACTTAACGTCTCTTCTATCTCTATTTCAATTCGTTTAAGTAAGGTGGTTTTACCGCTTCCCCGTCTTCCCAAAATCAGTTCGTGCTGCAAGGGGTCTTTTGCAGAGCGGCGCGTTAAAGCTTCCATAATGATTTGAAACTCTGTTTGACGCACAATAAAACCTTTTTTTATGGTTTTGTTATCGCTGTTGGCTGATTGATAGATATTTAAATGTTCTATAATGCTTTTTATATAACAATGATTTTACTATTAAATTCATTCAGCAGTAAAATCGCTGTCAAATTGAAATGACAGTAAAATTATTGTTAATGAATTTCGCAGCAAAAATACTGTTATTTTTGAAATATGCAAGAAGGGTTGTTTTTTATTTTTTATACCCCGCCCTTCCTCAACCTCGCCAACCTCTCTTCATAACCGCGAATGTAGATCCTTTTCATCTTTTCATTCAAAAAAGAACGTTCGGTTAATTCACAAACAAGGGGTTGAAAAGTAAGAAAATCATTCATTATTTTTTCTATTTGAATATCAGGAACATTTATCATTCTGCCGAAATTTGTAAAATCTTCCCGACAGGGATTTCCTGTTTGCCGGTAAATTTTTGAATAAAACTCTTTTGCGAATAAACCATCCTCCAAAGCAAAGGTTTCATCGTGAATGTGCAGCGCGGTATTTAGCAAATCGTAAGCGGGACTTAACAAATAATCGCCGTTTTCGGTTTGTTGCAATGAGAAGTTTTTCAAATGGGCATCCCCGTTTCCAAACAGGTAATTGAAAAGAATTACACGGAAAAACTTGCCTGTTTCCACTTTCCATGCTGCTACATATCTTTGCAACATGATACCAAAATCGGCATAACTTCCTGTATATTTGAAATGCTTGCCATGCGTTTCGCTAGTTTTTTGTGCCAAGGAAGCAAAATCTTCCTGCTTTATTTTCGTGTTATCATTCTTTATATCAAAACGTTTGGTAATATATGCGGGTTCTCCGTTTTGAAAAAAAATCAGCGCATTTTCCGCAGTTGTAATTCCGTAAACCTGACGAGCAATTTGCATGGTCAAATGCTCATTAGCGGGCATTTGTTTTCTGTTGTTCAGTCGTTTATCATCCGGAGCAGGTTTGAGAATGTAACGTCCCTGAACCCCTTCGGGCGTAAGAATAATTCTACCCTTTTCCACCATTGCCGACAATTTTTCCTGAACCCCCGAAATAGAGATACGTCCGATGTTCTCATCAATTAAGGCGCGACTGTTGCTATCATTCGAAAAATCAAGCAAGTGACTGATTTTTTTATTATCAAACATACGCCGTAACGCTGTGGGGCTGTATGTATTATATTCGGCAGCAAGGGTACTCGGACAGTTTTGGATGTTCATCATCTGCTTCATATTTCTATCCTTTCTATGGTAACAGCGCCAATAATATCGTTTTTTTCCAAAGCCATTAAAAGTCCAAAGCTATCTTCTTCGTCAATCTTGAATCTCCGAGCTTGAACTTGCCTGTTTACACCTTCCGTCAATAGATTGAAGAAAAATGGGAAAAGCGTACTTGAATGAAATTCTTGTTGCTTTTTAGGCAATGTAAGACTGATGGATGAATATTCAGGATTTTCATAATAACTATCTTCGTAACGAAATGTGAATGAATCATCATTGTTTTCCGTCAAAATTCCCGCTAATATATTATTTGTATAAATTTTAGCTGCCCTCATCATTCAATGATACGTTTAATGTTAATATTCAATTCCATACCCAATACATCCAAAATTTTTGACAGGGTATTGATAGCAGGATTTCCTTTGTTGGTTTCAATTTCTTTAATGGTTCGTAGTCCAACGCCAGAAATATCCGCCAAATCCTGTTGGGTAATTCCAAGTAAAGAACGCCTTTCGGTTATTTTTTTATAAATATTAGAATAGTGCATAATAATGCTCTTTTGAAATGCAAAAATAGATTTTTTTTGATAAAAATACAAAAAGTGCAAAATAATTCACTACTTGATGGAAAAATACCGGAGTTTGCCATAAGTTTTTCTTAATAAAAAATAATTTCTACTGCGAAAGTAATTAATATATCTTTGCCGCCGATTAGAGTTGTTGAATTTTTATTGTATGAGCGTTTTTGCCTTTCTTTACTTTTCCCTCTCAATCTTTAAATTATTTATTTACAAAATTTTAAAAAATTAAATGAACATTTACGTTGCAAATTTAAGTTATGGCGTTACAGATGCTGACTTAAAAGAATTATTTCAAGAGTATGGAGAAGTTTCCTCTGCTAATGTTATTAAAGACAGAGAAACCGGAAGATCGAGAGGTTTTGGTTTCGTTGAGATGCCCAATGATGCGGAAGCGCTAAAATCTATAAAAGAACTACATGGCGTTGAGTATGATGGTAAAGTTATTACCGTTAATGCAGCAAAGCCTAAAACAGATAAAAAAGAGTTTAGAAAAGACCGTCGGAGTGGTGGATATAATTCTCGCAGATATTAAAATTCCAATTTCAGTTCTGCAATTACATCCTCAGTTTTCACTCTTTTTTGTTGCATAGAATCCCTTTCACGGATAGTTACGGTATCATCCAGTAAAGTTTGATTATCTATGGTAACACAATAGGGTGTTCCTATGGCATCCTGTCTGCGGTAGCGTCTGCCAATGGCGTCTTTTTCATCGTATTGGCACATCATTTTTGGTTTAAGCATCTCCATAATTTCACGTGCTTTTTCGGGGAGGCCATCTTTTTTAACCAAGGGTAACACTGCCACTTTTATGGGCGCCAGCAGGGCAGGAATTTTTAATACAACCCTTTCCGAGCCATCGGGTAGTGTTTCTTCGGTATAGGCATGACTTAGTACCGCCAAAAACATTCTGTCCACGCCAATAGAGGTTTCTATTACGTAGGGAATATAACTTTCGTTGGTTTCGGGGTCAAAATAGCGCAATTTTTTGCCGGAATACTGTTCATGTTGACATAAATCGAAATCGGTGCGCGAATGGATACCTTCCAACTCTTTGAACCCAAAAGGAAAACGAAACTCTATATCGGTAGCGGCATTGGCATAATGCGCCAATTTTTCATGGTCGTGGAAACGATAGTTTTCTTCCATAATTCCTAAAGCGAGATGCCATTTTTTGCGTTCCTCTTTCCAATAGTCAAACCACTGCAATTCTTCACCCGGCCGCACAAAGAACTGCATCTCCATTTGCTCAAACTCGCGCATTCGGAAAATAAACTGACGGGCAACTATTTCATTGCGGAACGCTTTTCCAATTTGCGCAATTCCAAAGGGAATTTTCATTCTTCCGGTTTTATACACATTTAAGAAATTCACAAAAATGCCTTGTGCCGTTTCGGGGCGCAGGTAAATCGTGTCGGCACCTTCAGCAACAGAACCCATTTGTGTAGCAAACATCAGGTTAAACTGACGAACATCCGTCCAGTTTTTAGTTCCCGAAATAGGGCAGGCAATCTCCAATTCCTCTATCAAGGTTTTTATACCGGCTAAATCGTTCTCGTTCATCAACGTTGCAAAACGATGATTGATAGTATCTATTTTTTCCTGATTTCTTAATATATTGGGGTTTGTTTTACGAAACAGTTCTTCATCAAAGTTGTCAAATCTCTTTTTGGCTTTTTCTACCTCTTTTTCATTTTTTTCTTCTAATTTTTGGATATAATCTTCAATGAGCACATCGGCGCGGTATCTTTTTTTAGAGTCTTTGTTATCAATAAGCGGGTCGTTAAAAGCATCTACGTGTCCGGAGGCTTTCCAAATGGTGGGGTGCATAAAAATTGCGCTGTCAATACCTACAATATTTTCGTGGAGTTGCACCATAGCGCGCCACCAGTATTGTTTGATGTTGTTTTTCAGTTCCACGCCATATTGTGCATAATCGTAAACGGCGCCTAACCCGTCGTAAATTTCACTGGAAGGAAAAATATAGCCATACTCTTTTGCGTGTGCAATAATCTGTTTGAATAGTTCGTCGTTTGCCATTTAGATAATTTAAGATTAAAAATTTATGGATTAACGTGCATAGATAATTAATATTACTTTTGCCGCATGAAAATTATTTTTGTATTAACCGACCATTTTCCTGATGATGAAAGAGTTTGGTATCAACAAGCCGAAGCGTTAAGAAGTCGTGGGCACGAAGTTTTTATTATTTCTTCCCGAAAAGAAAACAGCAATTTGGATAATGTTGTATGTTTTAATGATGCGGGTTTACCAAAAATGACTGTAATTCACAAGATTAAAAATATTCTTTGTGATATGAAACCTGACATTACAATTTGCGACAATCCGATTGCCGTTTTGGCAGCAAGGAAATTCAGAACTTCCGCAAAGAGTAAAACCACAATTATTTATGATAAAACAGAATGGTATCCCTCATCATTAAACCTACGAAATATTAACTTTTTTAAGAGAATCTTTAAATTTATCGTGCTTACTTTTTTGTCTTTTTTAGCAGGTTGCATGGTGGATAAGTTTATTTTCGGAGAATATTATAAAAGCTTGTTTTTTAGAGTTTTATTCCCTTTTAGAAAACATATTTACCTCCCTTATTTTGCAAATGTGGAACTCATTAAACAATATCCGGTGCAAGATATTGCTAAAAGATGCGAGCTTTTTTATTCGGGAAATCTTACGGAAACAGCAGGCTTTGACCAAGTATTGAAGGTTGTGGAAAGATGCGCGGAAAAAATTCTAAACACAAAGTTTGTATTGAAAATAATCTCTTCCCAAGATTTTAATCCAGAAAAAGAGAATCTTACTGAAAATGTTGAAGTTAATTTCATAAAACAGTTGCCTTTTCTTAATTTTTGTGAAGAGATTGGAAAATCAGATATTTTTTTAGACCTCAGAAGAGTCAATTTTAGAAAAAACCGTAGTTTGCCGATAAAAATATTCTATTATTTAGCGACCGGGCGGCCCGTAATTTACTCTGAATTAAAATCTATTAAAAAGTTTTTTCCACAAAATGAGTTAAACAATTTCGGCGCATTGGTAAACCCCAACCACACTGAAGAAATCGTGAATATTATCGAAAACTTCATTAATAATCAGGATTTTTATAATAAATGTTGTAGTTTTTCGTATGAAATAACGCAAAATAAATATCACTGGTCGCATATCAAGGATATTTTTATAGATTTTATCGAAAATAATGATTAGCAAAGAAGTACGGAAAGACACAATACTTACCATTTTGAGTAAAGTAGCCATCGCGCTTCTCTCCATAGCCAATACGGCATGTATTACGCAATTTTGGGGCGCCGAAGGGAAAGGCCACCAAGCTATTTTTATTGCTAATTTAAGTTTGATTATTATCGTAACTAATATATTCACAAGTAGTAGCATCTCCTATTTTGTAAGAAAAGTGGGTGCTTCAAAACTATTTGCTCAAGCATGTATCTGGACTTTTATCAGTTCCTCCATCGGCGTCCTTATTTCTCATTATTTTGATAACAGACCTTACACTATTTTTTTATTAATAGCGTGCTTACTAACAGGTTATCTTACTTTTCATAACTCCCTCTATATCGGTATGCAGAAAATCAAATATTTTAATCTGCTCACCATCTTGCAACCTCTCTTCTTGTTGTTCTTTATGTATCTGTTTTTCAAAACAATAAATACCGGTTATTTCGATTATTTTTATGCTTATATTTTTTCATTAATCACGGTTATCATCATTGCGCATTTTCTTACAAGAAAAACGGTGGGGAAAATAAAATGGCAATTAGAATTTTCCGTTACTAAAAAAACTTTCAACTATGGGTTTCAGAATGAACTGAGTGTTTTTTTTCAATTTTTTGTAACCCGTTTAAGTTTCTATTTCATCGTTTATTATTTAGGCGAAGTTTCGCTGGGTATTTTTTCCGTAGGTATTTCTATATCAGAGGCAGTATGGGTTATAAGCAGAAGTATTTCCATGGTGCAGTATTCCAATATTATTAAAGAAGGGAATACGCAAAATGCAAGAAAAGGGGTCGTTACAACTTCTTTATTTAGTATTGTTTTTACGTTGTTGTGCATTTTTTTCATATTAATATTACCGAAATCTCTTTTTGGTTATGTTTTTGGACCTGAATTTTCGGAAGTAAAGCAGATTGTCTTTTTGATGAGTCCCGGAATTTTGTTTATCTCATTTTCAACAATATATGGACACTATTTTGCTGCCATTGGAAAAATGAAAATTCTTATTTTCAAATCCGTAGCAGGCGCTGTTTTAACTTTTATTTTATTAATATTTCTGATTCCGTTATGGGGAATAAATGGCGCTTGTATTACAAATTCTTTGGTTCATTTTATAGTTTCTGCCATCATCGTGGCTTATTTTTTTATGATGAAATCAATGGTCGGACATCAAATTCACGTTGAAAGTTACAACGAAAAATAATTTCTCATTTTTTCGTTTCAAAAAAAGTATATTTTCGCGCCCTCAAAAAAAAACAATTTATAGCACAATATTACAATGAGTAAAAGAACCTACCAACCGTCGAACAGAAGACGTAGAAACAAACACGGATTTAGAGAAAGAATGGCAACGGCAAACGGTCGCAGGGTATTGGCTGCCCGCAGAGCAAAAGGTAGAAAATACCTCACCGTTTCTGACGAAATGACCGATAAAAAGTAATGGTTTGCAACGTGCTGTGAAGAAGCTCCATATTGAAACATACGGCTGTCAAATGAATAGCGCCGACAGCGAAATAGTTGCTTCAATCCTCTCTCCTTATTACGAAATAACAAACTCGCTTCGAGAAGCGGAACTTATTTTGTTAAATACCTGTTCTGTACGCGACAATGCCGAACAGCGCATCAGAAAGAGGTTGCGCGAATTGACCTCTTTGAAAAAGAAAAACAAAAATTTGATGATTGGGCTGCTGGGGTGTATGGCAGAACGGATTAAAGAGCAACTGCTTGAAGAAGAAAAAATGCTGGATTTTATTGCCGGACCCGACGCTTACCGCTCGTTGCCCCAACTTATTGACGAGGCCTCTGTTGGTAAAATTACCTCAAATGTGCATCTTTCTGAAATAGAAACGTATGATGATATTGATCCCGTGCGCTACGACAGCAACGGCGTTTCTGCCTTTATTGCTATCATGCGCGGCTGCAACAATTTCTGCTCCTATTGCGTAGTGCCTTACACGCGCGGCAGAGAACGAAGTCGCAGCCCAAAAACCATTATACTTGAAGCGCAAAATTTGTTTAATAAAGGTTTTAGTGAAGTAACACTTTTAGGACAAAATGTAAACTCCTATTGTTGGAAAGAGAACCGCTATAGCACAGATTTTGCAGAGTTGACTGAGCAAATTGCGCTCATCTCTCCGTTGCTGCGGGTGCGTTATGCCACCTCACATCCCAAAGATATTTCAGATAAACTGTTGTTTGTCATGGCAAAATATCCCAATGTGTGTCATTATATTCACTTGCCGGTGCAGTCGGGAAGCAACAATATGCTCAAAAAGATGAACCGCATTTATTCCCGTGAATATTATTTAGAACGTATTCAAAGAATTAAGGAAATTTTGCCCGATTGCGCTATCTCTACCGATATTATTGCCGGTTTTTGTGATGAAACAGAACAAGACCACCAGGATACGCTTTCTTTGATGAAAGAAGTGGGGTATGAATATGCTTTCATGTTTAAATATTCGGTGCGTGAAGGAACCAATGCTGCTGAAAAATGGGAAGATAATATTCCCGAAGAATTGAAAATTAAACGTTTGGAAGAGATTATTGCGCTTCAACAACAACTGTCGTTAGAAAGTAATAAAAGAGATATTGGAAAAACATTTACCGTATTAGTTGAGGGGGTTTCAAAACGTTCTAACATGCACTTTTTTGGCAGAAACCCGCAAAATAAAGTATGTGTGTTTCCCAGAGAGCATTATAAAATTGGTGAATATGTGGAGGTGAAAATCACAAGATGTACGGCCGGCACGTTGATTAGTGATTAGTGATTAGTGATTAGTGGTTAGTGATTAGTGATTAGTGGTTAGTGATTAATATTTACTGTTAATGAAAATTAAACTGTTATTTATTGGGAAGGAACATTTGGAAGAGTTGCAAGTTGCTTATTTAGATTATGTTACAAAAATTAATAACTATAATCCTATTGAAACTGAGGCACTTCCTTATTTAAAAAACACAAAATCGTTACCTGTCGAACTTCAGAAAAAACAGGAAGGAGAACAGTTTCTTAAAAAAATAACGCCACAAGATATTGTGGTTTTGCTTGATGAACGCGGAAAAGAGTTCACTTCTCTGCAGTTTTCAAACTTTATTCAACAGCGGTTAAATTCCGGTTGTAAAAATCTTCTCTTCTGCATTGGCGGCGCTTATGGTTTTTCTGATGAGGTGTACAAACGCGCCAACTTTAAAGTAGCCCTGTCGAAAATGACCCTCCCGCACAAATTAACACGATTAATTTTTGTTGAACAATTGTACAGAACATTCACGATATTAAAGGGAGAACCCTACCACCATGAGGGATAAATCTTTTTTATATTTTTGCACCTTATAAAACCTTGAACATTACATCCTAATTAAAATTAATGAGCAATAGAGAGCGTAGAAGAGTTTTTTTTACTGTAGTTTCCATAACTGCGATTATTATTTTTTGTGGCGGCGTTTATTTTTATTATTATTTTTTTAGACAAATGAACGCAAAACTTATTGAAACTATTCCTACGGATGCTGCTTTTTTATTTCAAATTAATGATAACGAAACATTCTTAAAAACTGTTAAGAATATTCATCCTTATATCAGTCCCCTTTTTGGATTAGACGCCTATCCGGGTTGTCAATTTTTTGTGGACCAACTACCCGGAAAATATAATCAGGTGGTTTTTACAGGGCATGCTAACGGTGCGTTTTTTTCTATCCTTTTTGCTTGTAAAATTAACAAACAAGCCTTTAAACCGCTCCTTGCAAAACTTCAAATTGATGAGAAAAACTGTATAAAGTTTGAACAATGCAAAATTTATACTTATGGTACTCATTTTAAACGCTTTGTTTTCACATATCATCAAGGTATTTTTTTGGCTTCAGAGAATGTTGCCTTACTAAAAAAAGCAATAATGCAACTGAGAAATCCAAGAAATTTAACTACCCATAAATCTTTTGTAGAGTTATTTAACATTATTGAAAAAAATAGAAAACAAAACTGGATTATTTTGAACCAGGAGAGATATTTTTCAAATTTTCAGGATTATTTTAATGATGAAACCAATCTTGCCTTATCACAATTTTCCTCGAATGCAACTTGGGCGGCCTATCAAGCGCGGTTTTCAGGATTGGATATGTTGTTAACCGGATATTTGGCTATTAACGGTAGTTTTCAAAACTATTTTAAACAGATAGAACCTAAATATGCCTACTATTCTTCGCTTAGTAAAACCGATGAACCGGTTGATTTTGAGAAGAATATTTTTTTAAAGCAGGCCAAAGCATTTCTTCCTACGCACAATGATTACGAAATTGCCATTCATGTTGCCAATACTGCGTACTGGGAACGCTATCTGTCGGAACTTGGTATGAAAAAATTTACGCTGACCCAAATGAAACTGTTTGCCTTTGCGTTCGATTCATTAAATACAAAATTTAATACCGCAAATGCGTTTATAAAGTTTTAACCCTTTTCTCTATGGTTTCCTGCTTTAGAAAATTTTTGTTTATTTTTTCTTTTTCCTTTTCCTTTTTATATGCACAAACCACCTATTATAAGTTAGGTTTTACGCAACATCAAAATATTGAAATAAAAAAAAGCAACCGTTCACTTTTGTATCCCTGGGCGGGAGGAAGCAATGCCCTCTATTTTTCACAAATTGATTTGAATCTTGATGGTGTTGATGATTTTATTGCCTTTGAAAAACATGGGAATCGAATTTTGCCTTTTATTAACACGGGTACTAACACCCAACCGCAGTTTGTTTATGCGCCTGAATATAAACGCCGTTTTCCTGATTTGCACGATTGGGTTATGTTGAAAGATTTTAACAACGACGGCAAACCGGATATTTTCACCTACGGTTTGGGCGGCATTCGCGTTTTTCAAAATGTTTCAACTAGTGAACTTAAGTTTACATTGGTGGCCGACCCCATCATGGCAAATAATTATGGCTATGAGGTGAATATTTGGGCGGTGCCAACAGATTACCCTGGTATTGTTGACATTAATGGAGATGGTAAATTGG
>Ga0209628_10000782_pt1 | contig 19831 bp, 16 predicted proteins | sample TergutCu122P4_FD_187285 | JGI IMG/M metagenome (GOLD analysis project Ga0209628, IMG submission 187285) | Cubitermes ugandensis P4 segment gut microbial communities from Kakamega Forest, Kenya - Cu122 P4 (SPAdes) (version 2) | ecosystem: Host-associated > Arthropoda: Insects > Digestive system...
GTACCCTATTATAACGACCCTTTTTTTAATCGTAGTGTGGTGTTAATCATTGATAAAGATGATGAAAGTTGTGTGGGCTTAATGCTCAATCAGGAATTGAATTGTACGGTTCGGCAGGCGGTTACCGGAGTGAAAATTGATATGCCGGTTTTTGCCGGCGGTCCCGTAATGCATCATACGGCTTTTGCTTTGCATAATTTTAAAAACTGCAAAGAGTCGGAAGAGATATTACCCCATGTTTATGCCGGTTATGATGATATTTTGTTAGCCATTTTTGAACACACTAAAATTCCTAAAATGGATTTCAAATTTTTTATCGGGTATTCGGGTTGGGAACCCGGGCAGTTAGAAAATGAAATCAGTAAGAAAATGTGGGTGGTGGCTGATGGCAGTGAAGAATTAGTGCTTAGAACTCCTACCCAAAAAGTGTGGGAAAATGCCGTAAAAAGTCTGGGAAAAGAGTATGCTCACTGGCTTCAAGTTCCAAAAAATATCCACGATAATTAAAAATCAAACACCTTATGTTGATTTTTACTCCACAAATTACCCCCCGCATTTCCTACACTTTTCGTGTAATATTTGAACGCATTTTAAACAATCCGGTTTGTTTTACAACAAATATTGATGAATTTAATACATCTAACGAGCCAAAAATGGCATATTCTCCCCAAAAAATTGAAACCCCCATTTGGATGGAAGCCCTGCCGCTGCTTTTTGAAGAAAATATTGTTAAACAAAATATTATTCCCGTAAAACGAGAAAACTGCCTGCTCTTTTTTTCCACAACCAATGGAGATTTTTCTACTGACATCGCGGCGGTTGTTTTCTTCCTCATCAGTCGTTACGAAGAGTATTATAAAGATAATGAACTTGATAAACACGGACGGTTTCAATGCAAAAGCAGCGTGGCATATCAATTGGGGTGGCACCGGAAATTGATGGTGCACCGTTTGGCACTCGCATTAGCACATATTATTAATGCGCACTATCCGAAGTTTAGATTTTCGCTTCCAAAATTTGAAGAGTTAATTACCCACGATGTGGACATTGCCTATCAATATAAAGGAAAAACTTGGTGGCACTGGTGCGGTGCGGTGGCAAAAGCCTTGCTGCAATTCCGATTTAAACATGCCCGAAATTATCTAAAAACTGCGCTTGGAGAAGAAGTTGATGACCCTTTTGATAACTATAATCCGGAAATTTGTACTCAAAAACCAATCTATTTTATCCCCACCTGCCCGTTTGGCAAATACGACAGAAATATCTCTTACCAATCAAAAGCATTTAAAGAATTAGTAACCAGATTAATGAAATTTTCGGAAATTGGGATTCATCCTTCCTATCGTTCATCATCAAAAAAATCATTAATCAAAAAAGAGAAAAAACGCTTAGAAGAGATTTCGCAATTACAAATTACAAAATCTCGGCAACATTTCCTGCGGTTTCGTTTTCCCGATACATTTCAGGCGTTATTAAAAGTTGGAATAACAGACGATTATTCGTTGGGCTGGCATGATGAAGTGGGTTTTCGTGCCTCCATCGCCGTGCCTTATCCTTTTTTTGACTTGAAAAAAAATGAAGAAACAAACTTGTTCCTCCACCCGTTAGCGTTGATGGATACTATTTTTCGTAAAGATGAAGAACACGCTGTTTTACATGAATTACGCGAAGAAGTAAAAAAGATGGGGGGGAGTTTCATTGTACTGACGCACAATTCAAACGTTGAACCTATTTAGTAGCACTCCTTTTTGTTATGACGATTGCCGGATACTCTCCAAACTTACTCATAAATTTGCTATACTTATCCTCAATTTGAGTTAGTTTTTCCAAAATCTTTTTTCCAAAAAACCACTTGTGAATATATAAATTCAGAAAATACTTGTTGGTACTTCTCCAGCAATAAAACTCAATATCCTTGCCGAATGTAAAAGTTTTCCTGAACCACCTTGCACTGTGCGGAAAAAAATAGAGTCTTGGTTTTGACTTAAATAATCTTACATAGATTTTCCCTGCAAAATGTCTTAATATTCTGTAAATCTGTATCATATTCAAAGACAAATTCATAAACCAACTATGATAAAACCAGCAATAAATGATCACGATTTTTGATTCCGGTTTGGCAACCCGATACATCTCTTCTACTGCCTTTTGTTGGTCATTTTTCGGAATATGATACAAAGTGTGCTGCGACAGCACGGTGTCAACCGAATTATCCTGTATCGGAATATTGGTAATATCCCCACAAATATAGATCCCCTTTTTGCCTGCTTTATCTAAATTAATTTTTGCCTGAATTAAGGCATTTATTGAAATATCCACACAAACTCTGTAAGTGTATCCGTCTGATAATGAAACATATTCCTGCAATCCAATAGGACCGGACGCAATGTCTAATATGTATTCTCCCTGATTTAGATAAAATTTAGACGCATTTGTAAAGGAATTTTTAATATATTTTGATGAAACCTCTCTGAAATCAACCCACTTAGGACTATCCTCATAAATTTTTAATGAATCTTTGATTTTGTAATCAACTTCATTGTAATAATCGAACACCCGTTGTTTGTCAAATGACAATTTTCTTCTGTTATCAACATTCTTACCAACATATAAAGCATAGTATTCATGTAAAATAATAATATCCTCAAAAACAGGAAAAAAATACTGCAATGAACTGTCAATTAATCCATACGAAAGTTTTCCGAATTTTGAATATTCTTCAGGAATATTATAATTTACAAACGCTTCTCTTTTAACTATTTCAAGTTCATTTTTAGTAATTGGGCATCTCAATTTTTTTATGAAATCCATACTGAATAAATTGATTTATTTGAAATTAAAACACTTACTTAAGCAGAAAACGAGACTAATAATATTTTATTGTTGTTTTTTGAAACAGATTATACTATTGATACCCTACTTTTCTTATACAATATTTAAAAAAGAAATGCGTTTTTTTGTCGCATTATTAAAAATTTTGTTTTATGAATACCCAAATTGATATTCGAGAATTAAACGAGCGCATTCAGCGCGAAAGTTCTTTTGTTGACCTTATTACTATGGAAATGAACAAAGTGATTGTGGGTCAAAAGCACATGTTGGAAAGATTACTCATCGGCTTGCTGGCAAATGGACACATTTTATTGGAAGGAGTTCCCGGGTTGGCTAAAACCCTCGCTATTAAATCGCTTGCAAATACTATTGATGCCAAGTTCAGCCGCATTCAATTTACCCCCGACCTGCTTCCCGCCGACTTGCTGGGAACCATGATTTACAGTCAGAAAAAGGAAGAGTTTATCGTTAAAAAAGGTCCTCTTTTTGCTAATTTTATTTTGGCGGACGAAATTAACCGCGCACCCGCGAAAGTGCAAAGTGCTCTGTTAGAGGCCATGCAGGAACGGCAGGTTACTATTGGCGAGCAAACTTACAAATTAGAAGAGCCTTTTTTGGTTATGGCAACGCAAAACCCCATTGAACAGGAGGGAACTTACCCTCTGCCCGAAGCGCAAGTGGATAGGTTTTTAATGAAAGTGGTTATCCAATATCCTAATAAAGAGGAAGAAAAACTAATCCTTCGCCAACAAATTGATGAAAATATACCAACCACCAACACCGTTTTGAAACCGCAAGATATTATCAACGCGCGTAAAGTAGTGAAAGAGGTGTATATAGATGAAAAAATTGAAAACTATATCACCGATATTGTGTTTGCTACACGTTATCCAAGTGAATATAAGTTGGACAAATTTAAAACGATGATTAACTACGGCGCATCGCCGCGTGCTACGATTAACCTGGCATTGACTGCGCAAGCGTTTGCCTTCATCAAACGTCGCGGTTATGTTATTCCGGAAGATATTAGAGCAGTTGCCCATGATGTGCTGCGCCACCGTATTGGACTAACCTACGAAGCCGAAGCCGAGAATATTACATCTACGGATATTATTAACGAAATACTGAATACGATAGAAGTACCGTAATAGTGGTTAGTGATTAGTGATTAATCTTACGGTCTTACGTGTCTTATGGTCTTACGGTCTTTAAAAAAATTATGGATTCAACAGAACTCTTAAAGAAAGTTAGAAAAATTGAAATACGCACACGGGCATTATCACAGCAGATATTCTCGGGGCAGTATCATAGCGCGTTTAAAGGACGCGGGATGGCGTTTAGCGAGGTGCGCGAGTATCAGTACGGAGATGACATTCGCAATATTGACTGGAATGTTACGGCGCGTTTCAACCATCCGTACATTAAAATTTATGAAGAAGAGCGCGAACTCACCGTAATGCTGCTCATTGATGTGAGCGGTTCAACGAAATTCGGAACAAGGCAACAATTCAAATCCGATTTGATTACAGAAATTTCAGCAGTATTATCATTTTCTGCCATTAATAACAACGATAAAGTGGGCGTGATTTTCTTTAGCAATCAGGTGGAAAAGTTTATCCCGCCTAAAAAAGGCCGCTCGCACATTTTAAGAATTATCAGAGAATTAGTGGATTATAAGTCGCAACAAGTACAAACAAATATCTCCGAAGCGTTGCGTTACCTTACGAATGCCATTAAAAAAAGATGTACTGCCTTTATTCTTTCCGACTTTGTAAATTGTGATTGTGAGCAGGCGCTGAAAATTGCTGCAAACAAACACGATGTGGTGGCGTTGCAAATTATGGATAGGGGAGACACCCAACTTCCAAACATGGGATTGGTGCAAATTCACGACCCCGAAACAGGCAAAAAATCAATGGCTGATACTTCAAATATTATTGTACAAAAAGAATATGCCCGCTGGTGGCAAACCCAGCAAAAGAGAAATTTGGAGGTTTTTAAAAAGTCGGGCGTTGATGTTACACAACTTTATACAGACAAAGACTATGTAAAAGCGCTTTCAGAGTTGTTTCACCGGCGAGGAGCATAATTTCACGAAAAAACTCTCGTCGTTGTCGTAGGTTACCACCATCTTTTAGGTGTAAGGACAAAAGCATTTCGACCAGCTTCTTTGTCAATTACCTCGAATTCGAGGTAATTGAAATTAGGATTGTAAGAAAAAAACTTGCACATAACGTGGTGGCGTATTGTTGAAGTTGCTGTTTCCCAACACTTTATAAACGCGAGCACGACTGCAAAAGTACATTTTTTAGTCAACTCGTGGTAAGGCAGCAATTATCTTACAGGGTCAATCGTAAATACAGTTTTTCCATTAACAAAGGAGCAAAGATTTTTCGCAAAGTGCGCAAGGGAAAAGAAATTTATGTTTATTTGCATTTTCAAAAAATGTAAAGCGAAACGCTCAAAAAATGTAAAGCGAAACGCTCAAAAAATGTAAAGTAAAACGCTCAAAAAATGTAAAATAGAAAATTATGTCATATCTTAAAAGAATAACAGACACTGAATTACAAAGAAAACTTGATTCCTCAGGGGCTGTACTTATTAGAGGTACTAAAGCATGTGGAAAAACAGAATCGGCAAAGCAAATTGCAGGCAGTATCTTACAGGTTGACCGTGACGAACAAGTATCTGCTATCATGGAAGTTGCACCTAAAAGATTACTACTTGGTAAAACACCCCGATTAATTGACGAATGGCAAGTGCAACCCAAATTATGGGACAACATACGACACGAAATTGACGAACGGCAACAAACGGCGCAGTTTATCCTCACAGGCTCGGCTAATCCGGAAGAAAGTGTTAAGATGCATTCCGGCGCAGGTAGATTTACCACCCTTGATATGAGAACAATGTCGTGGCAGGAATTAGGATTTTCTTCGGGAAAAATTAGCATGAAAAACCTGTTTGCCGGAAACAAGATTGATATATTTGATGAATCCCCGGAATTAGAATTTATTATTGAAAGAATAATTGTTGGCGGTTTTCCAACTTTGTTAGGAAAAAAAATGAATCAAGCTATGGATTTGAATCGGGCTTATATTGAGCTACTTGCCGAAGTAGATATGAGCAGGGTTTCTAACGTAAAGCGTGACCCTGTTAGGGTAAGAACTTTATTACGTTCTATTGCCCGCAATACAGCTACGATGGTTGAAATAACAACATTTGCGGCAGATATTCGAGAAAAAGAGAGTAATGATATTTCACGCCCAACAGTTTATGAATATCTTGATGCTTTAAATCGTTTAATGATAACCGAAGAGCAACCGGCATGGAATACACACATTCGCTCTGCTTCCTCTTTGCGTAAAGCGCCAAAACGCCATTTTACAGACGTATGCCTGGCTGCTGCTGCGCTTGGTGTTGATGCAGAATCTTTGTTAAATGATTTGAATTTTACAGGTTTTTTATTTGAATCATTAGTTGTTCACGAACTTAGAGTTTATGCGCAGGCAAACGATGCCAAAGTGTATCATTATCACGATTCAAGCGATTTAGAGGTTGATGCCATCGTACAAAAATATAATGGCGACTGGCTTGCATTTGAAATCAAACTTGGCACAGGACAAATTGAGGATGCAGCGACAAATCTCAAAAAACTTGTAACTGTTTTAGACTTACAAAAAGTTAAACCTCCCAAATCGCTCAACATAATTACGGGAACGGGCGTCAGTTATACGCGCACTGATGGAATTAATGTAATTTCAATTGCATCGCTGGGAATATAAACTTCTTTGCGAACCTTGCAAAAAATCTTTGCGCCCCTTGCGTTAAAACAAAAAAAAATTGGCTATCGTATTCATGGCTTTCAGCCAAAATGTCATTGCCATTTGTTTGAAAAAAAAGTTTTTTTTGTTTTTTTCCATTTTGATTGAAAATAATTTTATTTTAGCAGAAATTTTTACAAAAAAAACACAATAATTATTAACCTAAATCTTTTTTATGAAAAAATTATTTTTTATTTTAGTCTTGTTACTCCTTTTATTTCAAATCAGATTCTATAAACATACTTTCTAACTCAATTGATTTAAGAAAAAGAGATTATGGGGTGTTGGCACAAGAAGTGCAAAAAATTCTACCTGATTTAGTTGATACATGTAACGGTGAAATGTTTGTTAATTACAATGCTTTTATTGGCATACTTATTGCTGGTTTCAACGAACAACAGGTTGTAATTGAAAATTTGCAAAGTGAGACTAAAAGATTGGTTGAGATTGTTGTCACACAAGAGAAAAATATTATTGAGTTACAGGATTTATTAAAAATGTTTGATGAAATTGTTAATAAATGTTGTGAAAATTCAAGCCCAAGAGGAGGGCAAAACTCACTTTTGATAGACAACCCTCAGCAGTCTCGAGAAAAAGCGGTGTTATACCAAAACTCCCCTAATCCTTTCTCATCCAACACAGAAATAGGATATTACTTGCCCGAAACAAAAGGGAACGCTATTCTTTATATCTATAATTTAAACGGTTTAGAATTAAAATCCTATTCCCTAATTCAATCCGGATTTAATACTATTACTGTAAATGCTTCTGAACTTCCTGCAGGAATGTATCTTTACTCTTTGGTGGTTGATAATGAGATTATTGACACCAAACGAATGATTTTAACAAAATAGAGTAACTATTTAATCCTAAGCAAAATGATAGTATTACTCAAAAAATCCCTAAGGTTCACAGTGATTATATTACTGTGTTTAATTATAGTTACTTTGTTCGCAGTTGTTGGTTGTGGCGATGAGAAGGAATCTAAAATAGTACACCAGAAGACCGAATTCAGCGATCGTCCTTGCGAAATTGGTGATGAGGCTACAACAAACATCAATATTTCTGAAAAATCCATTAATCTATCTGGTAATTTCATATTTTCGAGGAAACGAGATCCTTTTGAAACGAAAGTTGAAATCGTCAACAATGTTTTATATATGCATATAATAGATAAGTGTTATAGTAAAGATCCAAATAGCGACCCTTGTTACTGGCGCCAGCTCTATTATTATACATTTAATTTTGTTTTCGATTATCAGGGCAAAATCAGTAAAAAATATAAAATACTGTTATATTCAAATCATCATGCTGATTTGAAAGGACCAATAACTATTATTTCAGAAGGTATAATCAATTCTAAAAACTAAAAAATCATGAAAAAATTATCTTTTATTTTAGCCGTCATTTTTTCATTGATGGCAAACTTGTTTGCCCAAAATCAAAAATTATCGGTGGGCAAAGTCAGTACAATGATGAATGAATCCGTGTTGGTATCACAATCACAGAATGACAATCAAATCTCTATCCGTTTCAACCTTAATGAACTTGAATTGGTTGAGGTAGAAACCGATTATGGAAAAGCATTTATTGCTACATCAAGCAAAGCCCCCTTGATTATGGAAAAAGGTGCGCCGGAATTATTTTACCTAACGTCAACATTTATCATTCCTGATAAAGGCGGTTCTGAGTTGGATATTTCTTACGGAAAATATGTAGATTTTGAAAATATTGAAATCGCCCCCTCAAAAGGAAATTTACCCCGTAGTATTGACCCCAAGGCTGTTCCTTATGTAAAAGGCGATATCTATCAACAAAACAGTTTTTACCCTGAGACACTTGCGAATTTAAGAGAACCTTTTATTATGAGAGATATTAGAGGTCAGTCGGTAAATGTATATCCTGTGCAGTATAACCCTGTTTCTAAAGTATTAAGGGTATATTCTGAAATTACTATTACCGTAGTAAATAACACAAAAAGTCCCGGAATTAACGAGTTTACCAACCATAAAAGGCACGAAACAATAGACCCGCAATTTAACGATATGTACAGTAACTTGTTCATTAATCATTCTGCACTTCAAGGAAGAGGTTATCCTACAGGAGAAGAGGGAGAATTGTTAATTATTTGTCATCCGGAATTTATGGATGCCATGAAAGCATACGTTGCTTGGAAGCGTACCATTGGACGTAAAACAACTATAGTTTCTACTGCAACTACAGGAACAACGGTAACGGAAATAAAGACCTATATTTCAAATTACTACAAAAATGTGGTTAACAACTTAGCTTATGTACTTTTAGTAGGTGATTTTCCGCAAATACCATCTTATATATACACAAGTTCAGATCCAAATTCAAAATACTCTATAGTTACTGACAATTATTATGGGCAACTTGTCGGAAACGACAAGTATATGGAAGTACTTGTTGGAAGATTTTCAGCCGAAACCGTAGCTCACGTTCAAACGCAAGTACAACGCAGTATTTGGTATGAAAGGGATATTAATACAACTAATACTTGGATAGCTAATGCTGTTGGATTAGCAACCAGTGAAGGAGCAGGTGGTGGGCATGATGGTGGTGAAGCTGACTATGTACACATGAACAATATTAGGAAAAGACTTTTGAATTATGGTTACTCAACTGTTTACCAAGAATATAACGGGAATTGCCCAGGTGTATCAAATACTACCGTAGATCAAATTTCACAGCGATTTAACAGTGGAGTTGGCATGGCTAACTATTGTAATCATGGTATGGAAACCTATTGGGCACTTAAAAATTATCCATCTAATACATATTTAAACTACACAAACACTCACGTGAATGCATTAACTAATTCAGGCAAACTTCCATTTATTTTTTCAGTTGCATGTCTAAATGGAAGATTTAACCACTCATCACCTTGTTTTGCAGAAGCTTGGTTGCGTACTACACAAAGCAACCAACCTACAGGTGCAGTAGCAACACTTATGGCTACCATTAGTCTTGGCTGGCAACCCCCTATGACTGCCCAGGACGAATTTGTAAATATTTGCATGAGCATCTCATCTCCCTATGGAGGAACCCAACCCGGCATTAAGAGAACATTCGCAGGCGCAGCCATTAATGCAACTCAAAAAATGCTTATGGTTCATAATACGGCTCCAAAGTGCCTAGATGACTTTGACTCTTGGACAGTTTTTGGTGACCCAACTTTAATGATTCGCACTAAAACTCCTCAGACAATGACCGTTTCACATTCTCAGACTGTAACTAGTGGAGTAGCAAATCTTTTTCACGTTTCATGTAATGTTGACGGTGCTTTAGTAGCAGTATCTTGTATAGATAGTAATAATGAGGTGTGCATTTTGGGAACAGCAACAGTATCTAATGGTGTTGCAAATTTGACGGTTACTCCATTTTCTACAACCTTTCCAACTAATGTAACTGTTACAGCCAAAGACAGAGTAACATATTAAGGAACAGTATGTGTGTGTACTACAACTAATTTCACTACTCCAACAGTAAGTACAAACCAAATTGTTACAGGCACCTGCATCAATGTTCAAAATGTTACCGTTACTAATGGCGCTACATTAACTATCAAGGCGGTGTGCGATATTAATGTTCAAGATGTAACCGTTAAAAACAATTCAAAAATAATCCTTGAGGCTGGCGGTAACATTAGTATTATAAAAGGTTTTGATGTACAATTAGGTTCGCAGTTGGAAATTAAATAAGTATTTTTTTAAACTTAAATTTTATTTTCGCGGAAATTTTATTACAAATATCACGATGAAATCATTTACTTAAATCTTTATTTTAAAACTCTTTGATTTGGCGGCGGAATTTTGGGGAGATACGGTGGTGGTTAATTCGTTTGGGGCGAAAAAGGTGTAATTTTCGTATTTTTTAAAATTTTTTCTCATTGATTTTCTGGTAGTTGTAATTTTGTCGTTATATTAAAGTTAATTTCTTGCTATTTTTTTGTTTTTTTCCATTTTGATTGAAAATAATTTTATTTTAGCGGAAATTTTTACAAAAAAAACACAATAATCATTAACATTTATAATTAGTTTCGTTATGAAAAAATACCTATATATTTTTGGTGCTGCTCTGTTGTTAAGTTCGTGTACAAAAGACCATTTACAACTTCATGAGATGTCATTTTCAACCGTAACATTTGTTAAGAATACTCTCGAATATCCTATTTCGGTACAGTGTTATTTTCGCCCATTTAATAATAATAATTTTTGGTGTGAAAACGAACTGATAGAATATAGTGAGCCAATTGAAATTCTACCTAATGAGTATAAGGTAGTTATGGATTATGTTATGCCGTTAGGTATTAAAATTTTTAAAAGTAGTGATCATACCTTGCTTTTTGAAAATTTTAATAAAAGTATAGTTTGGTCGTCTAATGACGTATTAAGTTATTCTTCTGAAGAGGAAAAAAAATTGGGTACTGTTGAAGGAAAGAAAATTATTCCAAAATCATTGCAAAAAGTTGCCATGTATTCTGTTAAGGATGGTTACTTTTTAGAAAATGAAAGATATTTATACAAAAATGTTCCTTGGAGTTTGTACCCTATTATGTTTGAACGTAATAGATGTTACGAAAAATTAATTCAGGAGTACGATGAATACAGAAAAGATACTTACAAGGAGATAACCGATGGCTATGCTCTCGTAAATTGCATTGTTTTAAATAAATCTGCAGCTTGTTTTCATTTTTAAGTTACCTATGGAAATGAAATCAATGTAACTGCAATATGATTTTAACAAAAAAAACGTTACTTTTTTTTTATAAATAGAAAAAAACCTTTTATTTTGCAGTTCTATTGAAAAAAATACATTATGATATTAATTGAAACTGTTGAGAAGCTAAAAGACCTCCTTTGTAGGATGAGGAATAATGGAAAGACTATTGGTTTTGTGCCTACTATGGGTGCCCTGCACGAGGGTCATATATCATTGATTAAGAAAGCAAAAAGTGAAAATCAAGTGGTGGTTGTTTCCATTTTTGTGAACCCGTTGCAGTTTAATAATGCCAAAGATTTGGAGAGATATCCGCGTGATTTGGAAAAAGATTTACTGTTGATTGAGAACATTACAGACATCGTTTTTGCGCCTTCTGAAAAAGAAATTTTCCCAACCCCTCCCGAAGAAAAATATGACTTTGGAGATTTAGACAAAATTATGGAGGGGGTTTCCCGCCCCGGACATTTTAATGGTGTGGCCATTATTGTGAAACGACTGTTCGATTTTGTGCAACCCAATAAAGCCTATTTTGGTGAGAAAGACTTTCAACAGCTGGCGATTATTCGAGAGTTGGTTAAACAAACTAAAGATGAGATTTCCATTGTATCCTGTCCGGTGGTTCGTGAACCTAACGGGTTGGCTTTAAGTTCACGAAATCAACTACTCTCTTTCGCAAAACGAAATATTGCGGCAAAAGTGTTTGGCACTATCAATAAATCAAAAGCGCTTAATACCCCTAATGTGAAGAAAATTAGTGACTTTGTGCTGGCTGAAGTAAAGAAATTTGACCCTATTAAATTGGATTATTTCACCATTATTAACGCAGATACTTTACAACCCATTGAATCTTTAGATGATGCCAAAAAAGCTGTGGCTTGTGTGGCTTTTATTATTGGAGAGGTTCGCCTTATTGATATGATTAGATTTAAATAATTTTTTTTACATGAGAATTGAAGTAGTAAAGTCTAAAATTCATCAAGTTGCGGTTACTGAAGCCAAACTGCATTATGTGGGAAGTATTACTATTGACGAAGCGTTAATGGATGCAGCTAATTTAATTGAAAATGAAAAAGTTCACGTTTTAAATTTGAATAATGGCGAACGTTTGGAAACATACGTCATTAAAGGAGAAAAAAATTCCGGAATAATTTGTTTAAACGGACCTGCCGCAAGAAAAGTAATGGTGGGAGACGCAATTGTGGTAATCTCTTACGCAATTATGGATTTTGAAGAAGCAAAAACTTTTAAACCCAGAATTATTTTTCCTAACGAAAATAACAAACTTAATTAATTGAAAACTCGTTTTAACACATTTTGTAGATGGCTGTTTATAATTTGTGCCTTGCGGAGTACCTGTTTTGCACAACCCCTGCAAGCGCCTACCGATTACTACAATTTTATTAACTATAACGTTGATACATTGTATATTGCCAATGATAATCCCGCATTTTTTCAGTTTTTTATTGCCAAATTGGATACTGTTGTTACCCAAAAAAGGGGAAATATTAATATTGTACATATTGGGGGGTCGCACGTGCAAGCCGGAACATTTCCTAATACAGTGCGGCAACTGTTTCAAATGGCTTACCCCGATTTGAAAGCAGGAAGAGGAATGATTTTCCCTTACGCAGCCGCCCCCAAATGCAATAACCCCGTGGATTACAGAACAAGGTCGGTAGGAAGATTTGGTTTGGTTAGAAATGTGTATCATGAACACACAAAACCTTTGGGAGTCACGGGAATTGCCGTTTATACTTTAGATTCTGTTTCCGAAGTGAAAATTGTGAAAAGAGATTCAGTAACAACATTTAACACATCGCAAATTACTTTATTGGGATATACTACTCATGACTCAACTTTTGTTCCACGGTTAATCATTGATACTGCCACTTTTTTACCTACAAAAATTATCCCTGAGAAACGTCGGTTTGTTTATGAAAATATTTGTGTAACAGATTCTTTTTCTTTTTATTTGGCAACAAAAGATAGCGATTCTTTTACCATTACCGGCATCTTATTAGCCAATGAAGAACCCGGCATTACTTACCATTCTATTGGCGTAAACGGAGCCAGTGTGGATGCTTTCTTACGTTGTGAACATTTTGAAGAGGAAATAGAACTGTTATCTCCGGATATGGTGATTTTTGGATTGGGAATCAACGATGCCAGCGAAGCAGATTACAATCCTGCAGTTTTTAAAGAAAATTATTTAACTTTGGTGCGTCGGTTTATAAAAGTGAACCCAAACTGCTTTTTTGTATTTATAACGAATAACGATAGTTATAAAAAAGTGGGAAAAAAATATCAGGTAAATAAAAACGCATTGAAAGTAAGGACAATAATGTACGAGTTGGCTGATGAAACCGGTGGCGCGGTATTCGACCAATTTGAAATCATGGGCGGTTTGCAATCTATGGAGAAGTGGCGATTGGAAAATTTAGCCCAAAAAGACAGAGTGCATTTTACCAAAGCCGGTTACGAATTGATGGGTAAACTACTTTTTAATGCGATAATTAAAGAATTAGAAAAACGCCTTCAATTGCATTAGCCCTGTGTGCACTGTTTTTGCCCCCTCCGATGCCCGTCCTTCATAGCGCAAATCTAACTGAAGAAACTCCGTAATACGGGTTTGAAACCCAACGTTCCACAAAAGATTATGTCCGCTTTGCCATCCTTCCAACATTTCGTAACGTATTGAAGAGGGTAAATGAGCACTTTCATTATTTGATTTAAAGTCAATATACGTGTATTGCCATTTTGTTGTAATATTTCCCCGTTGGGTAATACGGTAACTAAACTCGGCTGCGGCTTCGTGCGAGTTCATCTTCTCCACGCCCGAAAGGTTGTTTTTGTTTTGAAAAGTATAAAATAATCCCCAAAAAATGTTGTTTGTATGCTGCACCCGAAGGGATTGGGTTACGTTATGATTGATGATATTATAATTTCTGGATGAAAAAAATGCTGAAAAATTTCTCTTATCCGAATAGGTGTATTCCGTTTTTAAAGTGATAGCCTGATGCGGTTTGGCGCGTACAACAAACTGATTCATATTCATTTGATTGGTTTCCATTCCGTAATACATCATATTTTTATTTTGGGTGTAACGAAAGATATAATCTATCCCCCAATATTGTGATAATTGATTAAATGATAAGTTGTTGTTAAAATTTACCTGACTGCTTATGAGTGTGGAGTCTGCCAAATTAAACTGAAAGGGGTTGAGTGCCTTACTGATTTTTTTATCTGAATTTTTTTGCCCAATGCGTAAAGTGGCGGCATTACTCAGCCGAGATAAAAATTTGAGGAATCCTTTTTTATTACTCCAAACGTTGCCGGGTCGCAAGTGAACGGTTTGTGTAAATTGGTTATTATACGTGTTGATATACTCCGGCGAGGTAATCCAAACCTTCATATAATTGGCCTGGTCTTGAAAGGATGCCACCTCAAATTCGTTCAACTCTTCAATGCCGTTGTTGTTGTAATCAATCCAAACATGTGTGCCCTGGCCGGCGGCAACTTTGATAAAAGTAAATATTTTCTTTTGTTCCAACCCGCTTCCGGCATCGTAGTATGTGTTTAAAAACAAAGCGTTTCTAAAAAAACGTCCGGTGTATTCTATGCTTCCAACAAAGAAATTTTCGGCAAAGAATTTCCGAGCCGAATCTCGTTGGTGGGTATTTCTAAAGGTTGCCGTTCCGCGAAAACGATTGTTTTTTAACTTGGTAATTTCAAACGAACCCTCCGTTTCATAAGCATAATTGTCCCGCGCAAATTGATTTTTGAATGGTTTGTCTGTAAAAAGATGTTTTATTTTTACATTATATTTATAATCCATTGAATCATTGTTTTTTACATAAAGATACACTTCATTGTAACGAAAACTGTTGGGCAACAATTCCTGCAGATTCACACTTTGAAAACGGTTAAATTCAAATCGTTCATAAGTTCCAAGTTCCACTTTTTTAAATGTTTTAGAAAACAGGTTGAAAGTTCTGAGATAGTTAGTTTTTTGCAAACTGTCGTTGGTTAGTAAAAATGAGGTTTGGGTAGAAAAAATAAATCCTTTTTTATTTGTTGTAGAAACCAACTCGTTACGAATAGCATTCAAGTTTTTTGAGCGGGAAAAATAATTGAATTTATAAGTTGTTTCGCCTGTTTCTTCCTGCATAAAACCTGCCTGTGCGCTCAGCATCAGTTCCGCGTGCTGAGGAGAAAAGTCTCCTTTCAAATTATAATCCTTGTAAAATTCAACAGTTCTAAAACTTTCCACAGGATGAAAATTTTTGTGTTGATACTCGCCACCGGCTTTAGAAAAAAACCACCAAGGTTTTTCTCTATTTTTTTTCGATTTTACAGGATTTTTGTGAAAAAAGTTAAGCATATAGCCAAAACTTATATTTTCTGCATTATTTTTTGAGAAACAGTTTTTATCAAAATTAGTGAATGCTAATTCTGAGGAGAATCCGGTGTTTTCCTTAATAAACCAATCGGCGCCTAAGGTTGCCATTTGAGAAAGGGTAGGGGAGGAGAGCAGTGTAACCGGTTCGTAGTCGCCTTGCGGGATGCCGTTTAGAGGCGCCACCCAGGCAAACACGCGCCCATTGGCTTGATTTACCAACAGCACATAGTTTCCCTTATGAAAACCCAAAAAACTGAACCCCACCCGATATAACTTCTGTTGCGGATTTGTACAATATTGATACACAGTAAATATTTCGCCATTTACTACCGTGTCTATCTTTTGATACAAAATCTCACCCGGGTAAAATGCGGCCGTGTCCACATTGGGAAACCAGGCGTTTGGCACATTTCCCAATTGGGATAAAAACAGTTTCATACTATCTGTCAGTTCAGGCTGAATAGAGCGGTTTTTCATATCCTGTTCATGAAAAAAATTAACCCTAAAATTCAGTTTTGGTGATTTTTCGCTGATAAATTCATTGTAAGAAAACAAAGAATATCGCGAATAAGCCAGGTCAGCGTATTGATATTCAATATTAAACTCTTTTTCCGAAGTAACCAGCACCCGCGAAGTGAAGGTAATCTCTCCGGTATTATAGTCCATCACATAATCGTGGTCTAATCCTCTTGTTAGCAATTTATTATCCATATACACCCGCTCGCTTCCGGCAAGAATTACGAGGTAGAGTTGCCCCTCTGCACCGGTTAATTTGTAAGGACCTTGCAAGCCGTTGGTAGTTTGCAGTTTATGTCGTACATATTTTCCTTTAGCAATACCGCCGCCGGCGCTATTTTGCAAACGGTACGAAGAGTCTTTTTTTAGAAAGTTATGGGCAACCCCCTCCATTCCCAGCAACCTTCTGTTGGCAACCAAAAAATAGCCGTTTGGTTTCCCCATATCAATATCTCCCCCTTTAAGCATCCACTGATTTTTATAATTTAGGTGAATGAATATTTTGTCAAAATCTTGAATTACCCGCGTATTTCCTTCCGGCTGAATGGGCACGTTTTTGTCGGTAATGTTGGCTTTAATTTCTAAATCTTTTGCTAAAAAGCCGGAAAATTGCAGATTCATGGCAGAATTGAGCACAAAATCCTGGTTGGTGCCCACAGTTACTCCGCGGGCAATGGAACCGGTGGCATACAAGGGGGTACCATCTTCACCTGTTAGCCAGGCGTTGGCAGATATGGGCATATTCGGCGGACGATATATGGTCCCTTTTTGATAAATTAAATCCGTTGTTTTTCTTTGATGTTTTTGAGAAAAATTGATAGGAAAAGTTGTATAGGTAAAAGAAACGGTTTTTCCATACACATTTTCGTTGGTAATGTATAAGGTTGAGGTAATCCAGTTGAAATGGTAATCATTTTCTTCAATTCCGGAGAGTTGAAAAGAGTTAGGGTAGCAGGAGAGTGAATCTATTTGATAGAATGAAGTATCAATGATCCATGCACCCGACTTTTTGTTTTGCGCAACAACAGCCAACGGAAAAAAAACAAGAAGAAGCAGAATTTTTTTTAATAGATTCACTTCAAACTAACGGAATTGTGAAATGAATATTTTAACCCAAATTAAGCATTTGGGAGAAATTACAAGTTAAAGTAATGCGCCTATTTCATCATTGAGATGATTTCATGAAGCAATAATTTTTTTTGTTCGCCGGTTAGCATGTTTTTTAATGTAAAAAGCGATTCATTCATCTCTTCCTCTCCTGCCATGATTACAAATGGAATCTGTTTGGCATTAGCATAACTCATCTGTTTGCCAATTTTTGATTTATCAGGGAAAATCTCTGAGGCGATATTATGATTATGCAGTTCTGCAAGTGCTTTCAGCGCATAAAGTTCCTCTTTTTCACCAAAATTCAGAAACAGCGCTTTTATAGGGGTTCCAATCTCTTTTGGAAATAAATTACATTCGTTTAAAATATCATAAATTCGCTCAGCCCCATAAGAAATTCCCACCCCCGACATATCTTTCAATCCGAAGATGCCGGTAAGGTCATCGTAGCGTCCACCGCCTGAAATACTGCCCATTGCCACATTGGTGGCTTTCACTTCAAAAATAGCACCGGTGTAATAATTTAGTCCACGTGCCAAAGTAATATCCAACTCCGGTTCGCAAACTCCTATTTCTTTGCAGTATGTAAATACTGTTTTCATTTCTTGTATTCCTTGTTTTCCAATTTCGCAATTTTCGAAAAATTGTTCTAAAAAGAGTAATTTTTCTTCATTTTTGCCCAAAAAATCAAAGAAAGGAGTTATTTTAATAATGGCTTCTTCAGGAATATCTCTTTCTCGCAAATCGGCTAAAACATTCTCTTTTCCAATTTTATCAATTTTATCAATGGCCACACAAATATCTGTAATTTTTTCCGGTAATCCAATCATTTCTGATATTCCCGATAAAATTTTTCTGTTGTTGATTTTAATAACGACAGGAATATTAAAAGTGGAGAATATTTCGTATGTAATTTGTAATAATTCAACTTCTTGCAACAAAGATTTCGTTCCAATCACATCTACATCACATTGATAAAACTCTCGGTAACGTCCTTTTTGTGGTCTATCTGCGCGCCACACCGGTTGCATTTGGTATCGTTTAAAAGGAAAAACAAGTTTGTCGCGGTGTTGCACAACAAATCGGGCGAAAGGAACGGTTAAGTCGTAGCGTAGCCCTTTTTCACAAATTTTAAGCGCCAATTGATTAGGCGTTTCTTCTTGAAAGTTTACCCCCGCCATAAAATCTCCGGAGTTTAATATTTTGAATAAAAGCCGGTCTCCTTCTTCGCCATATTTTCCCATTAATGTTGATAAGTTTTCCATAGATGGGGTTTCAATGGGAAGATACGCATATTTTTCAAATACTTTTCGAATCGTATCAAAAATATAATTTCTGCGAATCATCTCGTTTGGCAAAAAATCTCGTGTGCCTTTAGGAATTGAAGGTTTTTGAGTGTTCATTGTTATGGATTTATAGGTTTATATACTTACACGTGTTCATTATTTTCCCTCTATTGAAACTGCAATCTCTCCTTTCACTTCCTTTGCAAAAAAATGCGAAACTGCCTCCTGAATGGTTCCTCTGAAATGCTCTTCATACATCTTGCTAATCTCTCTTGACACACAAATTTTTCTTTCGGGTTCAAAAATATTTAGCATCATGGGTAGTGTTTTTAACAATCTGTGGGGAGATTCGTAAAAAACCACCGTTTCTTTTCTTTCGCTGAGCATTTTAAGTGTAGTTTCTTTTCCTTTTTTATGGGGTAAAAAACCATGAAAATAGAATTTATCGCAAGGAAAACCGGAGGCTACCAAAGCAGGAATTAGCGCAGTGGCGCCGGGCAAGCATTCAATCTCAATCCCCTTGGCCAAACATTCTCGAATAAAGAGATATCCGGGGTCGGAGATACCCGGAGTGCCGGCATCAGAAACCAACGCTGCCGTTTGACCATTTTGTAGCCAACTTACATATTGCTCTACTTGTTTATGCTCATTATTAATATGATAAGCATAACATTTTTTTTCAATTCCGTAATGTTTCAAGAGATTTTTCGTAGTTCGCGTATCTTCGCAAAAAATAAGAGCCACTTCCTTTAAAATGCGCAAACCCCGAAGCGTAATATCTTCAAGATTACCAATGGGCGTAGGAACAATAAATAGTTTCATCGTTTTCTGTTTTTCCATCTCCGGTGGCTCCACAGCCAATACTGTGGCGCTTTTCGGATTGTTTTTTCTAAATGTTGTACATATTTTTCAATAATTTCACCGTTTGCGCATTCTGTAGGTTTTTCAGTAATCAATTCAAAATGAACTTCATAAAACCCACGTTTTACTTTGTATACTTCATAATAAACCACCGGTAAATCATATTTTTTTGCAAAATACTCCGGTCCGTAAATCATGCAGGATTCTTGGTGTAGAAAAGTGGTAACATAACTTTTATTCAGCACATTGGGCGACTGGTC
>Ga0209628_10000783_pt1 | contig 19826 bp, 14 predicted proteins | sample TergutCu122P4_FD_187285 | JGI IMG/M metagenome (GOLD analysis project Ga0209628, IMG submission 187285) | Cubitermes ugandensis P4 segment gut microbial communities from Kakamega Forest, Kenya - Cu122 P4 (SPAdes) (version 2) | ecosystem: Host-associated > Arthropoda: Insects > Digestive system...
AAGTCCAGTCGACTTTATTTTGCTTGACTTGGCTGTCGATCCAGAACTTTTCGTTGGCTTGAATTTTTCGGCCTTGAGCGTCGAGCAGGTAGTCGAATTGTGAAATCCCTTCACCGGAATCCATGACACTGTTGGCATTGTCGTCCCGGAAGTTTGTCAGCTTGATCAGCCGGTTTTTTCTGCCTAATTGTCAAATATCAAGACGCATTATACGGCGTCATTATTGCCCAGTATTTTACTCGTTTTGTTCGGATTTGTCAAGTGTTTCGTCGTCCGAATTTTCTCCGAAATCCGGGGCCGAAACTGACGGTTTTTGGTCAGATGAAATGGTCTGAACAATCGCAGTCCGTTTCGACCGGTTCGTCTTCAGTTTCTGGCAAGTTTTCGGACGAGGTGGCGTCATTTTCCGCTTCCCGGACAGCCGCTGGGCAAGCACATCACCGTACTTGCGGCGAGCGGAGTGATCGGTTACAATAGGCTTCCGGAATGCTTAAAAAAAAGGAGAGATAGGCAAAGCACGAAGCATAGGTAATTTGCACGATCCCGGTTTATGCAGGAAAAATCGCAGGAAAAACTAAAAAATGCTAAAAATTACCGGGGAAGATCAATGTCAGAATTACCCAAAAGTATTAAAATTTAAGGAAATTGGAATCGGAAATAGAGGAGAGAGAATTGCTTTTTCACTTATCACTTATCACTTATCACTTATCCCCCCATTTGTTTACGGCTTGAGTTCTTAACACACTTCAACAGTACAAACCAAGAACATGAAATCACGAAGTACGACCATATTGACGGTTCGACGCAACGGTTCGGTTGCCATCGGCGGCGACGGGCAGGTTACGCTCGGCGAAACGATTATGAAATCGGACGCCAATAAAATTCGCAAAATTCTCGACGGCAAGGTCATCACGGGCTTCGCCGGTTCCACTGCGGACGCATTTGCGCTGATGGAACGATTTGAAGCGAAATTGAAAGATTATCCGTCGAATGTTCCACGAGCGGCAACCGAACTGGCGAAAGAATGGCGAACCGACCGTTCGTTGCGACGGCTTGAGGCGATGATGATCGTCGTCGACGCTGCGAACACGTTGTTGCTTTCCGGTAACGGCGACGTGATTCAACCGACCGACGGGATTTGCGCCATTGGAAGCGGCGGAAATTTCGCAATGGCTGCCGCAAAAGCCCTGTTGCAACACAGCAAGCTTTCCGCGGCGGAAATCGTCCGGATTGCCTTGAAGATTGCGTCGGAAATTGATGTTTACACGAACGAAAACATTCTGATCGAAGAGATTGCCGCCGCAAATTGACAGGGGATTCTCATTCCTCCTTCATGGTTCGTAATGGATGGTCCGGCAATGAACGATTGTTTCATGTTACAGAACTCGTTATTGTCCGTCAAGATCGGGAAAATTACATTCCTCTTACGTATTCCATCGGGAACGTGTCAAGTGTATACTCAATGAACGTCTCAACTCAACCCTCATCAAACCATGAAAAACACTGACTGTATCCTGCATCTTGTGCTTTGCATGTTGGTCTTTGCCGCTTTTTCACTTGCGGACGAGCCCCCGATCCGGGGAGTCGTTCTTGGCAGCCGTGATTTGAAAACAGTGGATTGGGCAAAATTGGCCCACGAAAACGGTCTCAACACCATCGGAGCCGACGCCTCTTTTGTGAAAACGGAACAAGGTAAAAAATTTCTTGCCGACTGCAAGCAATACGGTATCCAAGTCGAGTACCATACGCACGCAATGCGGTCATTTTTGCCCCGGAACCTGTTCGAGCAAGACCCGTCCCTGTTCCGCATGAACAAAGACGGCGAGCGGGTGAACGATTATAACCTTTGCGTTCACTCGGAAAAAGCACTCGATACCGTTGCGCAAAATGCCCGTCGTTTTGCGGAAACGACGCCGTCCGACAATCATCGGTACTATTTCTGGCTCGACGACGGCGCACCGGTCTGCGAGTGTCCGGAGTGTTCCCGGTACTCGGAAAGCGAACAGGCACTTCTCGTGGAGAACCGGATGATTCAGGAATTGCGGAAGTTCGATCCCCACGCACAACTGGCACACCTGGCCTACCATACGACGACGGCGGCACCGAGGAAAGTGAAACCGGCGGAAGGCGTCTTTTTGCAGTTTGCGCCGTTTCACCGTGTCTGGGACAAACCGTTGACGGACGAAACGGCGGCGGGAAGCATTTCGCACAAGGAGTATTTGCAGCATTTACGGGACAATCTTGAGGTTTTTCCTGCGGAAACGGCGGTCGTTCTGGAATACTGGCTCGACGTTTCGCTGTTCAGCGGTTGGAAGTATCCTGCGGTGAAACTGCCCTGGAATAAAGCGGTCTGCGAATCGGACTTGAAAACGTACACCAATTTCGGTATCAAAAATTTCATGTCGTTTGCCGTCATGGTGGATGATGAATATTTGAAAAATTACGACAACGACCTCCAATTTCTGAAAGAGTACGGCGAGCTGCTCAATAATATTGTACAACCGAAGCGGGGCGTGGTTTTGAGCGTCCAGGATTTGGAAACCGTGGATTGGCCGAAACTGGCCTGCGAGAACGGCATCAACACCATTGGAACGCATGTTTTTCCCAAACAGGTTGCCGCCTTTATCGATTCGGAGAAAGGACGGCAATTCCTGGCCGACTGCGAAAAATACGGCGTTAAAGTGGAGCACCAGCTTCATGCGATAGGGGAATTGTTGCCGCGGGAATTGTTTGCCGAAGACCCGACCATGTTCCGCATGAATGAAAACGGACAACGGGTGGGGGACTGCAATTTGTGTGTCCACTCGCAAAAAGCGTTGGACAAGGTTGCAGAAAAAGCGGTGCATTACGCCAAACTTCTGCCCGCCACCAATCACCGTTACTACTACTGGATCGACGACGGGATGCCGATGTGCAAGTGCCCGGAATGTGCGAAATACTCGGACAGCGAACAGGCGTTGATTGTCGAAAACCGTATCATCAAGGAATTACGAAAACACGATCCTGAAGCATTGCTTGCCCACCTGGCTTACCACAACACGATGTCCGCTCCGCGCCGGGTGAAACCGGAAGAAGGGATATTCCTCCAATACGCGCCGATTCATCGCACTTGGGATAAGCCGATCGACGAATCGCATCTGCGGCAGCTCAAGGAAAATTTGACGGTCTTTCCCGTCGAAACGGCGGAAGTGTTGGAGTATTGGCTGGACGTTTCCCTTTTCAGCAAATGGAAAAAACCGGCGGTGAAACTCCCTTGGAATCGGGAAGTCTTTGAATCGGACCTTGAGACGTACACAAGTTTGGGCATTCGGCATATCACCTCGTTTGCCGTCTACATCGACGATAAATACATCGAAACTTACAAAGACCTGGGCTTTCTGAAGGAGTACGGTGACGGCTTAAAAAATCTTCCTCAAAAAGCCGTAACGAAAAATCCGCCGGAACGCTGTACGGTAATCACGGTGGAGGACGGTCTTATTCATCTGGATGGAGAAAACACGGAACCCCAATGGGCTAACGCTCCTTGTATCGGCACGTTTACCAATCCGTGGAACAGTGCCGTCAACCCGGCCACCAGACTCTCATTCCTCAAGGATAGCCAATATTTGTACTTCTTTTTCGAGGCGGAAGACACGGACCTGATGATCGAGTCGGCTTTTACGAAGGAGCGTGATGCAGAGAAGGAAGACCGGGTGGAACTGTTTTTTTCCAAAGACAAGGAAATGAACGAATACTTTGGTCTTGAGATGGACCCGGCAGGCAGGGTTCTCTCCTATGCGGCACAGTATTACCGAAAATTCCGGTTCGACTGGGAACCGCCGGAAGGATTTGCCGTTGCCGCTCGTATTCGTCCTGGCGGTTACTCCGTGGAAGGGGCCATCCCATTGGGTTTTCTCGAAGCGTTGAAGAACGACGATGGTTCCCTTTACTTCGGGGCGTACCGGGCGGAATTCAGCAAAAACGAGGATGGAGCAATCGTCGAGAATTGGCTCACCTGGGTTGATCCCCAAACGGCGTCCCCCGATTTCCATGTGCCTCAATCGCTTGGAATGATGGCCTTCCAAACGGCAATGAAAAAAATTTCAGTACGCCGGGATCGTAATCTCTCCCAACCGGGCCGTTCCGGTCAGGCCGCGCAACGTTAATTCGATCTGGAACCGATAGTTGCCGACCGTTAAAATTTCCAGCGAACCGTTGGAAGTGCGGCCGTTCGGAAAAAAGAGTATCGGCTCCGACCAGACCGGTTGCGTCGGTTCGGAAAAGCTCGGGAAAGAATGAAGGTCCGTTCCGACGGTGCGAGTTACGTCAATCTCAAGAGTTTCACCCGGATTCAAAATCGGTTTCACGGTTCCGAACGTAAAGCGATTCGGCAAACTCTTGCGATAAGCGAGCGTGGAAAACTGCTCGTCCGGAAGCCTTTCCTGATCCAAGGGCGTTCCCACAGACCGGGTGGCATATGGGGAATCAGGCGTTTCGGAATGGAGAGCGTCGTAGACTTTCTTGGGAAGTATTTCGTAAACACCGGTTTGACTTTGATACCGAAACAGGTACGCTTCGCCGGATTTCATTGCGTCGAGCCGGGTTGTGTAGAGTTCGCCTTGCAGAGTTTGAGCGGCACTTTTGAGCGTACTGCGAACCCAAACCCGTTTGAGCCAGGGTGCGGCCAATGCCATGATGGCCACAACCAGCACCATCACAATTAACAGTTCCAACAAGGTAAACGCCGAATGGGGTCGCATCATTTTTTGGGGTGAAAGAGAGGATATTGTAACGTTTTCACCGTTTTTGGTCAAGCAAACTCCTCCCAAATTTTCGCCCCTATCAGGAGGATTGCAAAGTCGCTTTTTTCCTGGGAACGCAGGCTTCCAGCCTGCCAGTGAGTTCGTAGGCATCCTACCTGTGCAGGGTCCGCAACCTTCGCGCAGGCTGGAAGCCTGCGTTCCCAGGGACTTTGCAATCCTCCTGTCCCCCCTATCAATGACCTAATCGTTACAACAGTTCGTTTTTTGAGGTGTTTCCGAAATTTTCCCCCCTTTTTTCGGACAAAATTCTTAAAGTTTTAGAAAAAATGGATATTATAGGGGTTTATTAGGAACAGACTTCAAAATCTTGCGTAGAAGTTGATAAATACGTCGCATAGGGTGCGATGGCTAAGGGTTAAGAATCAACAGAATCAGATAAACCATGACAAATAAACAAATTTTAACGATCCTTCTGGGTTTGTCGTTTTGCACGACTTTTGGGGCCGGCCAAGCGGACGCGGCCTTCGGCGATTGCATCTCTTGGATTTGGGGCGGAAAAAACGAATCAACGACTTACTCTCCTCCGTACTCCCCGACGGCCAAGTCGATGGTTTCCGACTCGAACCAAAGCGGTGGACAGATTTTAGGGCAGTCCACCTCGGCGACGCCTGTGTACGTAACCTCCCCGTCGTACACGGGTGTCCGTCCGGACGAATACTATCCCGCTCCGTCCTATTCCGCCATGAAACCGATCCAACCGGTAACGGAGTTGCGACCGGTCGTGAAAAAGGAATGGACCTATGCACCGGTTACTTCGGTTGCTTATAAACCGGTACAACAAATTGATCCGCAAACAGGCCTGGTTTCAACGTATTACCAAGCAGAGGAGTCGAAAACACTGCTCCCCTGGTTGCATCGGAAAGAAACGGTCGAATACAAACCGGTGCTTGTTCCGCCGAAACCGGTGCCTGCTCCGCAAATCGTCCAGGTACATTACGCAGGTCCGCAAGTTCAGACTCCGGCGGCACCGGTCGTCTATGTTTCCGCGTATGATCCGTGCAATCCGTGCGGCAATCTTGTCTCTATGCGGGATTATTCGGAACCGATTCCCACGCAAACGTTTGGCGACTTGACGCTTCATCAATCGCCAAACGCTTCGAGTACCGCTTCGGCGTTCGTTTCCCGAAATACCGGCGGACGTGACGTGAACTACGGAATCCCGCCGGTTCGGGAAGGGTACGGTCCGGGAGATTCCCGTGCTTATTCCCAGACTTACCCGGGAGCGACGCCTGTTTCGGCGGCGGATCAGGTTCCCGTGATCGGTCAATCCGTACAGAAACCAAATGTCACGCTAAAACCGTTGATTTCCGAAGCGGATATTCGACCGGTTCATCCGTACGGCGAAACGGTTGAAAAAACGGAAACGTCCGTGAAATCATCGAACTCGATCACGACCCCCGTTCCGGATTTGCCGGTAGTCAAACTGAACAAAGAAGTGCCGTCTGGTCAAAAACTCGTTTCGCCGACGCAGGTTCATCTCAAGTACCAACCGATTGACGCCAGATGAGTTGAATTATCCTCCTGCCTCTTGATGTTGATCGCTTGACAATCTATACCATACAATGTCAATAAATTGAGGTTTTGATTGAACACGTCAACGAGCCACGCCCCATCAGAGCCGCGCACGGAGTAAGCGGTTTTCACGTTGCCGCCGGGGGCACCGCTTACTGCGTGCGCGGCTCTGATGGGGTTTACGGTTAGCGAAAAATGGCAACTGATTGGCGTTGAGTAGTCTATTTCCCAAAATTTCCCCGGCTCTTTCATTCGGGGATAAAAAACCTATAATTCCATCGTTGGATTTTTGCTTTTTCACTCCGGGAACCTAACAAAGGAAAGGAAGGTCGTTTATGTGGAAGTGCCCTGCTTGTCAAGCTGACGTTGAAGATTCCTTACGCCAATGTCCGCAATGCGGATACACCCAAACGCAACCGACCACCAGACCGGCGACCCCGGCCGTGGTGGTGCCGCCGGTTTCCGAGGACAAGGTTACTTGGCCTTATTCCGGTAAAGCGTTTCGTGCACGCATCATTTTCAATTGCCTTTTGACGGTCCTTTTCGTCGCTCTGGGAGTTTATCTTACGATGATACAGAAATGGGGGGATTCTAAGGTCGTCTGGGGAATTGTTGCGGTCATTCTTGCGGTGGATTGGTTTTGGTTTTACGGCAATTATTGGTACAAAACAAATTGTATCCGTTACCGTTTGGCGGAAGCACATTTGTATTTCGAGCACGGTTTTTTTCGTCGCACGGTTGACACGATGGAACTGATCGGCATTGCCGACTTGCGGATGCAGCAAACGCTTTGGGACCGTTTCATTAACGGCGGCGTCGGAATGGTCGAAGTTTTTTCCGTTTCCGATAAAACCAACGAAACGTTGAAGATGAACGGCCTGGAAAACCCGCAGGAGGTTCTCGAAAAAATCGACAATGCCCGACGCCGACTCCGGGGACGTGGAATCGTGCAAATGTAAAACCAAGGTTATCCACCTGATTTTCGAGAAAAAACAGCCGGAAATTCAAGAATGTCGAATTTTCTCGACCAAACGATTCAGACGCTTGGCGACCGCAAAGACGCCCTGATTCCGCTTCTGCAAGCGATTCAAGCGAAATACCGCTATTTGCCGTCCGATGCACTTGAGTACGTCTGCCGCCAGACCGAAATTACGCCGACCGACATTCTCGGCGTTGCTTCGTTTTACGATCAGTTCCGCTACAAACCGGTCGGCGAGCATCTCATCCACGTTTGTACGGGAACCGCCTGTCACGTCAAAGGTGCAAGTCTCGTTTACGACGCCTTCCGCAACCATCTCGGCCTGTGCGGTTGCGAAGATACCGACGCCAAAGGACAGTTCACCGTCCAAAAAATCGCCTGTCTCGGTTGTTGCACGCTTGCTCCGGTCGTTCAGATCGACCGCGTCTCCTACGGACACCTGACCGTGCAACAGATCGGCGACGTGATCGACGATTTTCTCAGCCGGGAAAACACCGCCGAAAACGCAACGGCGTTGTCTATGAAAACCGGCACGGAAATCGGTGAAGTCCGGATCGGCCTCGGTTCCTGTTGTCAGGCCCAGGGGAGTGCCGCCGTTCGGGACGAACTTCAACGGGTTATCCGGGAAAGCGGGCAAGCCGTCCATATCAAACCGGTCGGTTGCGTCGGCATGTGTCACCAAACGCCGCTTTTGGAAACCGTTACAAAAAACGGCGTCTCCAAATTCTACGCCAAAGTCAGGCCGGAAGATGTTCGGACGATTTTGTACCGTAATTTCAGACCGGCAAGCTGGAAAAAACGGACGTTGCTCAAGATGGAAAACTGGTTGGCCCGATTTTGGTCCGACGAATTTGCCGATCCGTCCCAGGAACGCCGAATCGAACTGGAGCAGGATCCGGTCCGTTCGTTTCTGGAACCGCAGGTCAATATCGCCATGGGAACCAGTGGACGGCTTAATCCGACCGACCTGGACGAGTTTCTGGAGGCTGGGGGTTTTGCCGCCTTGAAACGGGCCGTGTTGGAAATGAACGCGAAAGAAATTCTCCGCGAACTGGAAATCTCCGGGCTTCGAGGTCGCGGCGGAGCGGGTTTTCCGACGTTCCAAAAATGGAAACTCGTCCATGACGCCACCGATTCGCAAAAGTACGTCGTTTGCAACGGCGACGAAGGGGATCCCGGAGCGTTCATGGACCGGATGCTTTTGGAATCGTATCCGTTACGGATTCTCGAAGGAATGACCATCGCCGCCAAAACCGTCGGAGCGACCCAGGGATATTTGTACATTCGGGCCGAATATCCGCTTGCCGTTGAGCGGGTTCGCCAGGCGATTGCCCTTTGCGAACAAAACGGTTTTCTCGGCTCAAACATTTTGGGAACAAACTTTTCGTTCGAGCTAAAAGTCAAGGAAGGGGCCGGAGCGTTCGTTTGCGGCGAAGAAACCGCCCTGCTCGAATCGATTGAAGGGAAACGCGGAATGCCGCGATTACGACCGCCGTATCCGGTCCACAAAGGGCTTTGGGACAAACCGACGCTGGTGAACAACGTTGAAACGTTTTCGCTGGTTTCCTGGATACTTCAAAACGGCGGCACCCGGTTTGCGGAGCTTGGCGTCGACCGAAGCAAAGGCCCGAAGGTGTTTGCACTCGCCGGTAAAGTGCGGCGCGGCGGCTTGATTGAAATCCCGATGGGGATCACGATCCGGGAAGTCGTCGAAAAGATCGGCGGTGGTATCACGAACGACAAACGCTTCAAAGCGGTGCAGATCGGCGGACCGTCCGGCGGTTGCATCCCGGCGGAGTTTGCGGACACGCCGATTGACTACGAATCGCTTGTTTCCGTCGGGGCAATCATGGGGTCCGGCGGGTTGGTCGTGCTCGACGAAGACGATTGCATGGTCGATATTGCACGTTATTTCCTGCAATTCACGCAGGAACAGTCGTGTGGTCGATGTACGTTTTGCCGCATCGGAACAAAGCGGATGCTCGACATTCTCAACCGGATTTGCGAAGGTCGCGGAAAGCCGGACGACTTGAAAAACCTGGAAACGCTTGCCGGGCAGGTGAAAACCGCGAGTTTGTGCGGACTCGGCAAAACGGCTCCGAACCCGGTCCTTTCGACGCTCCATTATTTTCGTAACGAATATGAAGCCCATTTGAACGGCCGATGTCCGGCGGGAAAATGCCGCGAACTCATTGAGTATCGCATCAACGACCATTGCAACGGTTGCTCGCTTTGCAGCGGCGTCTGTAGCGTCGGTGCGATCCCGGCAACACCGTACCGTAAGCACTCCATCAACCGCGAGCTTTGCACGAAATGCAATGCCTGCCGTACCGCTTGTCCGCACAACGCGGTAGAAATTCATGCACCGGCTCGTTGACTTACATCATTCGGATCACCCCACGAATATATCCGACGGATTCCATGAGTCCGGGGAGCGGATCCTTTGTTTCGGCCTCATACTCGAACGAAACGACACGGTCGTATCCCACTTCTTTCAGGGTGGCAATGACTGCCGGAAGGTCGATGACGCCGCGACCACAGATACAGGTGGTTCCTTCCGGGGCGGCCTGCGTTACGTCCTTGATGTGTAGATCGAAAAGCCGGTCCTTGTACTTGCGGATCGACTCCATCGGATCAGCCCCGATTCGAACCGTGTGCCCGACATCGATACACAGCCCGATTCTCGGATCAAGATGCTTGACCTTTTCGTAAACGGACTGCGGTGTCGGATATTTTTTGTCTCCGGGACCGTGATTATGAATGGCAAGGTAAATTCCAGTTTCCTTGACCTTTTGATCGACCAAATCGAGAACCTTTTCATCCGGTACACCGACAATCGTGTTCATCCGGGCGGCTTTAGCGTATCGGAAAGCGTTTTCAACCTGGTCGGCGGTGCTCATCTGGATGACCCCGGCTCCATAAAGTTGCAGTCCCTCTTCCTCCACCACCTGAGCCGCTTGAGCACATTCTTCGTCCGAAGCGTCCAGATTCAAGTGCATCTCCTTGAAGCAAAGGTAATTCAACCCTGCCCGCTTCGCAAATTGAATCGTCGTCGCCTGATCGAAGTTCCGCGTGGTGTAGGACGCGAGTCCCAAGTTGAACTTGATTTGACCGCTGGCCGATTTCTCCGCTGCATGAAGCGATGAAGACGGAACTCCGAAGCCCAGTCCGAGTAAGGAAACGCCGGTAATGCCTAAAAAATGTCGTCGTGATTGCATGGTTTTGTAATGGTATTATTTTGGACTGTTATGCTCGTTCTTTGAACGCCTTAATCATCATTGGCACCACCTGCCGCAGGTCGCCGACGATGCCGTAATGAGCGATGGAAAAAATCGGTGCATCCGGGTCGGAGTTGATCGCAATGATTTTCGCCGACTCGTCCATTCCGGCCCGATGTTGAATCGCCCCGGAAATCCCGCAGGCAATGTACAACGCCGGACGAACGGTCGTACCCGTTTGACCGATTTGGTGTTCGTGCCCGATGTACCCGGAATCGACGGCGGCCCGACTTGCCCCAACCGCTCCGCCGAACGCACCGGCCAAGTCGAAAATCAGGTCGAAATTCTCCTTGCTTCCGACTCCAGCCCCTCCGGCAACGATAATCCGGGAACCTTTGAGGTTCAAATGCCGCTTTTCGGTGTGCCGCTTAATCACCTCAACCGCTTCGAGAAGCGGATCATCGACGGGATCAAGCGAAACGGATTCCCGGACGATTTTCCCTTGTCGGCTTGAATCAGGTGCATGGAGCGGGATTACTCCTTCGCGGACCGTCGCCATTTGCGGCCACCAGTCGTAGTTCACGATGGTCGCAACGATATTTCCCCCGAACGCCGGGCGGATTTGGAGCAGGAGATTTTTGTGAACTTTGCCGGTTTTTCCGTCGGTTACGTCGGAAATTTCCAAGTCGGTGCAATCGGCGGTCATACCGCTTCGGGTCGCCGACGCAACTCGCGGAGCAAGGTCCCGACCAAGATTGGTCGCCCCGTAAAGGACGATTTGCGGACGGTGTTTCGCAATGAGTTCCAGCAAAACCTTTGCGTAAGGAATTGTACGGAAATCTTTCAATGCGTCGTGTTCGACGAGATAGACCTGGTCGACGCCGTGTGAGATCAGCGGTTTGGCGAGCGGTTCGATTCCTTTTGCACCGAGGAGCACCGCCCCGACCGGAACGCCGAGCTGATCGGCCAATTGCCTCGCTTTGCCGCACAGTTCCAGCGAAACGTCGCCCAATTGTCCATCCTGTTGTTCCGCGAAGACCCAAACTTCGCCGTTTGTATTTTTTTCGATCATACCTAAAAAAATTCGTAATTAACAGTGTCGCGTAATTCGTAATTTGAGAGAACTTCCAACACCGCATTATACTTTGATCTCCGATAAATAACAAGAGGCGATTCGATTGGTAAAATCAGAATCAGGAGGATTGCAAAGTCGCTTTTTTCCTGGGAACGCAGGCTTCCAGCCTGCCAGTGAGTTCGTAGGCATCCTACCTGCGCAGGGCGGAGACTTCATTCCGCAACCTTTTTTCCTGGGAACGCAGGCTTCCAGCCTGCCAGTGAGTTCGTAGGCATCCTACCTGCGCAGGACAGAGACTCCATTCCGCAACCTTTTTTCCTGGGAACGCAGGCTTCCAGCCTGCCAGTGAGTTCGTAGGCATCCTACCTGCGCAGGACAGAGACTCCATTCCGCAACCTTCGCGCAGGCTGGAAGCCTGCGTTCCCAGGGACTTTGCAATCCTCCTGGTTCCGACGGTTCTGATTCTTGCCTTTAACCCGGGGATATGATATACTCCGTCCGCAACGTGTTGTGGTTAATTATTTTAAAAGTCATTTCATATTGATTCGATGCAGTTCTTTCGGTTCTGGACATTCCTCCTGTTTTTATTTTTCACCGGATTTTTCCAGGCGGCCTCCGCAGAACCACCGTTTTCCAGGGAACGGCTCCTGACCGATTGGATATACCAGGACCATTCGCTCAACACAGCGGAGTGCTTTTCCAATTCGGACAACTCCCTCGTCGAGCAAAAGATGCTTGAAAAGGTGTTTCTCGAACTCTCGCCGGAACAATCCGAGCCGCTTCAGGAAGAGAAAGAAAGACTGCTTGCGGCAAAAGTTCCCGGAAATGATCCGCGTTGGAAATCGCTTTATCTTCAAGCGTGCCAAATTCGCCGATTGAATCGTCTTGCCCCGCTTGTACAGAAATTTCCGAACATCGTTTACACGAAACATTCCGTCCTGGGCGGTTCTCATTACGCTTACACGGAAGAGCCGACCGACGCTCAGATGCCGGAACGGAATCACGATTTTCAGCCGGGTGGACAAATCTGCCTGCTCACGCTCAACGCCGATGGAACCCTTTCGTCCAAAATGCTTTACGAAACGCAAACCGGCTTTCTGCGCGACCCGGACGTCTCCTACGACGGCAAGCGAATCCTCTTTTCCATGCGAAACAACATGGAAACCGACGATTTCCACATTTACGAATACGATTGCGAAACCCAAGCAGTGCGGCAATTGACCGACGGACTCGGATTCGCCGATATTGAACCGTGTTACCTGCCGGACGGAAATATCCTGTTCACTTCGACCCGATGTATGCAGATCGTCGATTGCTTTTGGACCGACGTTTCCAATTTCTACATGATCGACAAGGACGGGCACTTTCTCCGCCGGATCGGTTTCGATCAGGTTCATACGAATTACCCGAAGGTTCTTGAAGACGGGCGAATCACTTATACCCGCTGGGATTACAATGATCGCGGTCAAATTTTTCCGCAACCGCTTTACGTGATGAATTACGACGGGACCGGGCAAACGGAATTCTATGGCAATAATTCCTACTTCCCGACGACGATTGCCCACGCTCGGGGAATTCCCGATTCTCCCAAGGTTGTTGCGATTGCGACAGGGCATCACTCCCATCAGCGAGGCAAGCTGATCCTGATCGACCGAACAAAAGGAACCCAGGAAAATTCCGGCGTCCAACTGATTTGTCCTCCCCGCGAAACACCGGCTGTCCGAATCGACATTTACGGCCAAGACGGCGAGCAGTTCCAATATCCGTATCCGCTCGACGAAAATCTTTACATTGTCGCTTATGTGCCTGAAGGATTGACGTGGGGGAAATACGAGCATAAGTTCGGCCTTTATCTCATGGACATTGAAGGCAACCGTGAACTTTTGGTCCACGATCCGGCGATTTCCAGCGGGCAGGCGGTTCCACTTATTTCGCGTGAGATTCCGCAACTTCGGGCCTCCGCCGTTGATTACCGGAAGACGACGGGAACGTATTACGTGCAGGACGTTTACGTGGGACAAGGCATGGAAAACATCGAACGGGGAACGATCAAATCGCTTCGGATTGTCGCGTTGGAATTCCGTGCGGCGGGAATCGGCAGCGGCAGAAACTCCGGACCCGCTGGCGGAGCATTGGTTTCAACCCCCGCCGCCTATAACAACGGCGCTTGGGGCGTCAAGCACGTTCTTGGAACGGTCCCAATTGAGGAAGACGGCTCGGCGTATTTTGAGGTTCCCGCCCGAACGCCGGTCTATTTCCAATTGCTCGACGAAAACGGATACGTTATTCAAACGATGCGAAGCTGGTCAACGCTTCAACCGGGCGAAATGTTTTCCTGTATTGGGTGTCACGAAAACAAGACCGGAACGCTCGACAACGTCAAACCGACGGTCCGGCAGGCACTGAAAAAACGGCCCCGAAAACCGGAACCGCTGTTCGGACCTGATCGCCCTGCCGACGCCGGCTTCAGTTTCATGCGGGATGTGCAACCGATTCTGGATACGCATTGTGTCGGGTGTCATACCGGTCAGACCGATGCGCCGTTCAGTTTGTTGGGAAATTCGTACATTCCGAAAGACCAAAAAGAGAATGATTCGTTTCAGCAGATCGGTCGGGATTTCAGTGAAGCGTACCTTAACCTGATTCAAAAAGGCCAATCGAACGAAATTGTCAATTGGCTCGGCATTCAGGAAGGGCCGCCGGTTTTGCCGCCGTACCATGCCGGAGCGGTGAAAAGCAAATTGCTTGCCCAATTCGAAGGGGAAAATCCGCACAATAATGTCCGGCTCAGCAAACAGGAAAAACGGATTCTCGCCTGTTGGATCGACCTTTTGGTTCCGTATTGCGGTTCGTACACCGAAGCGAACATCTGGACCGACGAGCAAAAAGCGGAGTACGACTATTACCTGAACAAACGCAAACGGATGGAGGAACTCGAAGCGGTTGGGATTTCGCTTTTGGTACAAAAAAAACAGGCGGAGGAACAAATCGAATACGGTGAAGACCCGAAGGATGTCGCTTTCCCCGATCCGAGCGGGGTTCCGGTGTTTGACGCCGGAGGTCGTCAGCGCAAAGCCGAGTTCCTTGCCCATTGGCCGGTCAAGCGGCAAAACGTCCCGATTTACGGCCAAAAAAACGGTGTCGAAAACGTTTATCGTAATTTGGCTCTCAATCCAAAGAGCGAACAATTCGGTTATCCCCAGGCGACGTCGAACAGTGAATTCGCAATGCGACCGGAATTTGTGGCGCAAAACGCAATCGATGGAAAGACGGACAACGCCGGTCACGGACCGCAATTTCCGTCTTGGGGGCCGAACAAGCGGACCGACTTGTGGTGGAAAGTCGATTTCGGACGGCCTGTGGAAACGGACAAGATCGTGATCTGGATTCGGGCCGATTTTCCTCACGACGGTGCCTGGAAATCCGCAACACTCGAGTTTTCCGACGGGTCAAAGGAAAAAATCGTTTTGGAAAAAACGGAAAAACCGCAAACGTTTACGTTTGCAAAACGAGCAACGACCTTTGTGAAAATTACGGAATTACAAGAGGATTTCCCGCTCGGCTGGTGTGCGCTCACCGAAGTCGAAGTCTGGGGGAATGATCGGAATCAATAATCCGCGAGGATCGTGAAAAAACGGCGTCCCGCTCCGGATTATTTCCCGCGTTGGTTGCCGAACCATTCGATGTGCATTCGCGGACAAAGCTGGAAACCGCTTTGGCGACAGTAGTCGAGAATCCATTCCGTTTTTTTTCGCAAGACTTCCGTATCGGTTCCCTGCGGCATGAGAAGCACACGGTCTTTGAGTACGTCGGGAAACTGCTTCAAGTATTCCTCGATTTCCATGAGATCGTCTTTCGTATCCACGACGAATTTGAGTTGATACGCATATCGTTCCATCAGGTTTCGAACGACCTCCGGCCGGTTTCGGTTCGCTTCGTGTCTTGCGATTCGGGCCTTGTCTTTCAATCCGTGGGGCGTTGAGTTGGAGAGTTTCGGACTGATCGACATAAGATCGCAGCGAACCGGCAAGTCCAACGTTCCGGACGTTTCAATCGTGATCGCATGCCCGTTTGCGTTAAGCCGTTCGGTCAGCGGGACCAATTCGGCGTAGAACATCGGTTCGCCGCCGGTCAGGACGACATGTTCTTGTCCCTGTTGCCGAACAATCTCCACGAGTTCATCGACGCCGTATTCCACACTCTCGCCGGACTCCCAGAAAGCGTAAGGAGTGTCGCAGTACCGGCAACGAAGCAAGCAACCGGCGACGCGGACGAACGTACTCTCCGTCCCGGTCCAAAGCCCTTCGCCCTGCTTCGATGTAAATGTTTCGACGATAAACACGTTAATCGGATACAAAGGGTATTTCTGACATTGATCTTCCCCGGTAATTTTTAGTATTTTTTAGGGTTCCCCACCAGAATCTGTGGGCAAAAAAATAGGTTTTTTGAGGTATGTGGAACAGAAAAGTAGATAATGGACCTTGAAAGTAAAGTATTTCAGTCACGTTGTATCGAAATAGTACATCTGGAAATATCTGTCAAATTTGAACCTCACTTTCTCGGCCACAAAAACAGTTGTAAGTATTTGATACAAAAGCAGTTAGCTTCATTTTACTAAAAAACCACCCACAGATTTTGGTGAGGAGGCTTTTTTAGTTTTTCCTGCGATTTTTCCTGCATAAACCGGGACTGTGTAAATTGCCAATTTTTGTGTTCTGTCTGTATTGCCGATTCGTCGCTACTTGTCTACCTTGCCCATCCTTCCTGTTTTTAAGCATCCGGAAGCCTGTTGTAACCGATCACTCCACTCGCCGCAAGTACGGCGATTTGGTTTGAGCGAACATACATCATGAACAGTGGTCGTCGAAGTCACCAAGAGCGAGAAACCTATTTCAGCTTCAAGGACTTGCTGGGACGCCTACGAAATTTCCTCGAAAAAGACCTCATCGAATTCGCACGATGTATTTACATAAGTCCTTGTTGAAAAATAGGTTAGAAAATCAATAACATAAACCCTTTTCTACGAACTACTGAGTTTATCGAGAATGATCTCGTCGTCCCATTCGACTTGCCCGATAAAAAACTGAAGTCGTTGACGATCATAACCGTTGAAATAGGCGATAGACTCAACATTTTTTCGTTCCGTGTCAGACATCAGCCCTTTCATATAATCCATCGCTTTTTGTCGTTGGACTCGTTTGTGAAGATGTTCAATGAACGGCGCAACAAAATTTTTTTTCCACTACATTGGCCTTTTCGAAATTTTTTTCCGTTACGGATAAGTTTTTGGAAATTCCAGAGGTGTTTTTGTGGCTTTTCGCCCTTTTTGGGGGCAATTTCTCGCTCAAAACGATGATTTCGACGAAAACTGCCCCTGTTTTTTTTCAAAAATTCCTGGAATACGCTATGGCTGCGGAACTTGGGCTAAGGTTTTGTTTCCAGTGGTCAACCCTAAAAAACAAGTCGGACGTTGTCTAAAATCACGGCCACACCCTACTTTTTCTTTTTCTTCTTCCCCGATTTCGCCGTATCGCTCTTGTGGAGCGTTCGCGGCTCGGCAGCTTTATCGGTAATCCGTTTCCACCATTGGCCGAACGTTCCGGTCTGTTCTTTCCTCTCAATTGAATTCTGCTGTTTTTCCCTAACCGGTTTCTCCGCTTTCTTTTCCTGGGATTCCTGTATCGCCGGTTCGCCGGAATTTTCGTCCAGCTTAAAATCGTACTTGGGGATCAATTTTCGTTCCGCCAAGCCCCACAAGGTCGTGGTAATGAGGTAAATGCACAGGCCGCTGGGAACCTTGAAAAACATGAAGCCCATGAAAATCATCATGTACTTCATCATTTGCTGCTGCATCCGCGTGTTATCGTCGGTCGCCGGGGGCATCATCACTTTCTGCTGGACGATGAACAGCGTGATCGTGAGCATCGGCAAAATATTAAAATAAGGGCCGAGTGCAAGCACCCCTTGCCCGGTGCTGAACGAAGTCCAACCAAGCCAGTTCCAAAAGCCGCTCCAGTTAAAGAGCATGTCCGGCGAGGAAAGGTCGTTGCACCAAAGCGCACTGGAAATCAACGGAGCACCGTAAAGTTCCACGTCGACGGAAAGCGATTTGTAAAGCCCGATGAAGATCGGAAGTTGGATGAAAAGTCCGAGGCAACCGCTGAGCGGATTGAAATTATGCTTCTTCCAGAGTTCCTGTTGCGCTTTGGACTGGGCTTCGAGGTTGCCCTTGTATTTCTCCTTGATTTTTTGCATTTCCGGCATGAGTGCCGCGTTTTTCGCCGCGTTGATCGCCATTTTTTTGCTCATCGGATACATCAAAAGCCGAACGCAAATCGTCAGCACGATGATCGCCAGGCCATAATGGAACACGACGTACGTTTTCAGAAAATGCAGAATCACCAGGCACAGCTTGGCAACGATCCAGAACCAACCGTAGGAGATCGTGTCGGCAAGCCCGTAGACGGCAAGAACTTCCGGCTTTTTCGGACCAGCGAACACCGTGTAATTCCGTGAAAGCGAGGAATCGCCTTGTAAAACCGTTTCCGTACTATAAGTGCGAAACGTGATATTGGTCAAGCTGGTCCACGCAACGTTGTGGTCGCCGACCCGAATCGGAACCGTTCGTGAATGCCAGAGGTTTTCCGGCGTTTCTTCAACCGGCAAAAGCGTGCTCTGGAAATACTGGGTGTCAACTCCGATGTATTCGAGAGCGTCGTCTTTCCACGGTTCACGATTGAACCTGTCGCCGGCGACGATGGTGTTGCCAATCGTATCGGCCTGTCCTTTATGAAATTTGACAACGATGTCCCGGATACCGTATCCGCCCCAGCCGGGACCGGTTTTGCGGGGATACCAGCCTCCTTCCAGCGGCATTCCGGTCGGTCCGTCAAGCATGTAAGCGACGGTGTGCGGCTGGGAATCGAGATTTTTGATCTCAATCGAAACGTTGAGATGGTATCCGACCCCAAAAGGAACCGCCGGATCGCTCGACTTTTCGGCGATTCGGAACGTTTTGTAGACCTCCAGCTTCCATTTCGGCACCGTTTTGCGAAACACCGCTTCGGTTTCCGTCTGCTTGACGAGTTCCCAAAGTCCATACCGCAAATCGACACCGGGAATCTCCCGATCAACGGTCGAGTCTTTCGGAACAAGTCCTTCGTGTTTCGGCTGATTTTTGTCCAGTGATTTCGGCAAATCGAGCTTGTGACCGTCAATCGTACTCAACGTGCAAAGGTACGAAAGCGGATCGTGCCACGTTTCATCGTATCCATGCAAGCCCCGCAAATTGTGGTACTGTTCCCACGTCGTAATCGTTCCAATCGGACGAACAACGTTGATCGGAGCCTGCCCAAGTTCGACGGAAAGTTTTTTCGAGTTGCCGTCCCTCAAGACCTCCAGCTCAATTTTCTCTCCGGGCCGCGTCAGCAGTAAGAGGCTACGGAGCACCGCGAACGAATCCACCGGCACCGCCAGTCCGGAATTTCTCCCGGACGTTTTGACGAACCCGACGATCATGTCGCCGACTTTCAGTCCCGCTTTCTCGGCAGGCGTTCCCGGTCCGACGACCTGAACGGGGCAACCGGACGTTTCTTGAGGAAGTTCTCCCATGTCGACAACGATTTGGCCGAGATAGCCGGTCAAATCCTGGACTTCGCGGTATCTTGGATCGTTCAGTTCGATCCGGGAAACGGCGGCTCCTTTGTTCGTGAGCGTAATCAAACTGCGATAAGGGCTACCTGGGGCCATCGATCCGAGCGTCACAAAAGTCGCAGCGGCCTGAGTTTCCTGAATGTCCTGCATTTCCGACACGGCGGCATCGGATTCGACGGGTTCCGTTTTTTCCGTGTCGTCGGCCAAAGTCGGTTGATCTTCCGGCTTAACGGCGTCTCGCGGTTGAGTAACCTCGTCCACTTTTTCTTGCGGCGGTTTCGGCGGATTAAGATAGGCTTGCAACAGGAAGAACGCCATCATCATGACGATGAAGAACACCATGTTGTTTTGGGAACCTCGCCGGTATTCCGGGATTAAAGACGATTGCATCTGGGATTGATTCGCAAGAGGGACAAAGCGTATAAAAAACCGAGTCTAAGTCTATCATAAATCAATCAAGGTACAATGAGTAGGCAGTCTGGCGACGGGGCAGTCCGTCGACAAGTTTGTATCGAGACCGTCATTTCGCGATGCTCCATTCCGGCTTTTATTCATCTCCCCCAATAAAAGCCGGAATGAAGCGAAGC
>Ga0209628_10000784_pt1 | contig 19826 bp, 14 predicted proteins | sample TergutCu122P4_FD_187285 | JGI IMG/M metagenome (GOLD analysis project Ga0209628, IMG submission 187285) | Cubitermes ugandensis P4 segment gut microbial communities from Kakamega Forest, Kenya - Cu122 P4 (SPAdes) (version 2) | ecosystem: Host-associated > Arthropoda: Insects > Digestive system...
AGGGAGCATTTTGCAGGTAAAACTATATACTGCAACTGCGATGACCCGTATGAAAGCAACTTTTTTAAATATTTTGCGGTTAATTTTGCTTTTTTAGGAATTAAAAAACTTATTGCAACGTGTTATGCAGGGTCGCCCATTGCCAATAAGCAACTTATTTTGTTTGATGATGAAAGTAAGGAAAATAAAACAACAAGAATGCCGCATAAAATTGAAATCACGGAAATTCCTGCAATAAAGCAAGAGGGAATATCGGGTTTAGAGGCAGTCAGACTATTGTTGTCAAACGACAGAAATCACTTAACTCGCTTGAATGGCGATGGCGATTTTCGTTCAAAAGAATGTATTGAACTTTTAAAAGAAGCCGACATTGTTGTTACAAACCCACCATTTTCACTTTTTCGCGAATATGTTTCTCAACTTGTGGAATTTGATAAAAAGTTTTTGATTATTGGCGACCAAAACGCTATTACTTACAAAGAAATTTTTAAATTTATCAAAGAAAATAAAGTTTGGCTTGGTTATGACAACGGAGGCACAAAATGGTTTCAAGTACCTATGGATTACGAAATCCAAACAGAATCAAGAATTAAAATCGAGAACGGTATAAAATATTTCAGCAAAGGCAGCATTATGTGGTACACTAACCTTGACCATACAAAACGCCACGAAAACCTGATTTTATTCCGAAAATATACCCCAATCAACTACCCCAAATACGACAATTACGATGCAATAGAAGTGTCCAAAATTGTTGATATTCCTATTGATTATGATGGTGTAATGGGTGTTCCAGTTACTTTTATGGACAAATATAATCCTGAACAGTTTGAGTTAATAGGAATGGGGGAAGATAATGGAACCGGATTTTCAGGGGGAGTTTGGAATGGAGGGTCAAAATCTTGTTTGGTCAAAGGAAAAGCCGCTTTCAAAAGATTATTTATCAAAAAACGAATAAAAATATGAAAATTGAATTACACGAAATTCCCGTGAAAGACGTTGTTGCCAATTATGCCAATAATGATGAAGAAGGGGTAATTGGCTACAATGGTTTATTAAATATTCGCCCAAAATATCAGCGTGAATTTGTTTATAAAGAAGACAAACGAAATGCTGTTATTGATACTATTTGGAAAGATTTCCCGCTTAACGTTATGTATTGGGCAAAAAATGCAGACGGTACTTTTGAAGTACTCGATGGACAACAGCGTACTATTAGCATTTGTGAGTTTTGGAAAAACAATTTTGCCGTTAATTTTAATGAAAACACCTTTTATTTTGACACTCTTAAATCTTCATTACCAAGTAAAGCAGAGGCATTTCTCAATTATAAACTGATGATTTATTTTTGTGAAGGCACAGAGGACGAAAAACTTGATTGGTTTAAAATTATCAATATTGCGGGCGAAAAACTTACCGACCAAGAGTTACGAAACGCAATATATACAGGCGAATGGCTCACTGACGCAAAAAGGCATTTTAGTAAAACAGGTTGCCCTGCTTATCTTATGGCGAAGGACTATGTCAGCGGTTCGCCAATTCGTCAGGAAATTTTAGAAACCGCCCTTGATTGGATTTCGAGTGGGAAAATTAAGGAATATATGGCTGCCCACCAACACGACAGTAACGCAAGCGAACTTTGGCAATATTTTCAAGATGTAATTCATTGGATAGAAAGTCGTTTTACCGTAAAACGTCGTGAAATGAAAGGGTTACCATGGGGCGATTATTACAATCGTTTCAAAGACAAACCATTAGACGCAACTGCTTTGGAAACTGAAATCAAAAAACTTATGCAAGACGATGATGTAACCAAAAAATCGGGTATTTACGAATATGTTTTAAGTCGTCAAGAGCGTTGTTTGAATATTCGCGCCTTTACCGATACCATGAAACGTGAAGTTTATGAGCAACAAAATGGTATTTGTCCCCTTTGTAAACAACATTTTGAGATTGGACAAATGGAAGCCGACCACATAACACCATGGCACGAAGGCGGAAAAACCAACACTGAAAATTGTCAAATGTTATGTAAAGAATGTAACAGACGAAAATCAGGAAAATGAAAGTCCTTCAGGCTGCAAGCGGTTTCACGGAAGCGAAGGACATTCCTATAATTGATTTTCTAACTTCTGAAGGATTAGAAGCAGAACTTTTATACGATGACTCCGGTTTTTACAAAGCCATTCCTCGAGCAGGACTTATAAACGACGGCACTTTTATGCCCTCTTTTTTGGAACGCTGTATTCCATACCTTAATGATAAAAAGCGCATTACAAAACCACTTAAAAGAAATGGAAGCGATTTTGTAGAAATCTCATTTTCGGAAGCATTCGACATCATCGAAAAAGCCATCAAGCAGGTAAACCCCAACGAAAACGCTTTTTTTGCAGGCGCACGCCTGAGCAACGAAGCCTTGTATTTGATACAAAAGTTTGCCCGCGCCGGCGTAAAATCCAACAACATCGGAAGTTTCCACTATCTCGGACGCAACGCAACGCATTACAATATAGACAAAAACGATAACGTACAATTCAGCGAAATTGAAAACTGCACTTCCATTGTCCTTTTGGGAACAGCGGTAAAAGAGAAGTCGGGAATGGCTTGGCAAATGATGAACAGTTATAATCTTCCTTGCTATTTTATAGTTGAAAAAGATAAGATTCCTCCCTTCGGTCGGAATGACGATGCTCTTTTGGGGATAAGAGGCGGAAGCAGCAGCGGCAATAAAGCCGCTGCTGCTTCCGCCTCTTGTTTGTTGCAATCCCCGTCATTCCGACCGAAGGGAGGAATCTATGAAACCACAAACTATTACCACTTCATCAAAGCCTTAAACCATCATATCATAACAAACAATCTGCAACAGGGAATATTTGTAGAAGAACTTGTTAAAGAACAATTTCTGAAATATAAAGAACAACTCCTTGCCGAAGATTTTGAATCTCTATTGGAAAAAGCAGGCATTTCGGCATCTGAAATATCCGAATTTGCAGATTTTTATTTAAAGGATAAACGGTGTGTTATTGTTTTTTCCGAGCAGGATGTTACCTCTCATACTGTTCGTGAGTTGTTAAATTTGTGTTTGTTAACCGGAAAATCGGGCTTCCCAAGCAGCGGTATTTTATCGTTAAAAGAAAAAAATAACGCTCAGGGACTTTTCGATATGGGTATTTTTTCTCATATAGGAATTGGAGGAAACATATTTAACAATGCTTTCATACAAATAATGAAAAATGTATGGAAAACAACTCACATAGCCACAGAGATAATTGACAATGAAGAGTACCTATGTTCTGGTAAAAGCAAAAACCTCTTTATCTTTGGCGAAGACCCTTTGGGATGTATTCGGAATCAAGTGAAAAATGATTTATCAAACATCATTGTACAGAGCATTGACAATGCGCATTTTATCATGGTGCAGGATTATTTTCTAACCGAAACAGCGCTTAAAGCCGACCTCATTCTACCCGATACCTTCCCATTTGAGACGGGTGGAAGTTTTACCAACACAATAAAAATAGTTCAATCATTTACTGAAGTAATACCTTCTCCGGTAGAAATAAACAATTTGCAGCAATTATCATCTTTGTGCCAAAGATTCGGGCTGTCGCCATGTAATACACTCGACGATATTTTTTTAGAGATGATAACTTTCTTAAAAACCGAATGTAGCGGAGGGTCGCGTCATCAATTTGTTTATACCCAAAAAGATAGCAATATGCCGCTGTTTAATGCAGGATGTGATGATTTGATGAAAAAGAGTATGATAAGTAAAATCCATTTTTAAATTAAACATATTAATACTTATTAACATCTCAAAATAATTACCGGCGTTTTATTATTTTTGCCATTCTGTTTTAATCTAAAATATTTTTTTTAAAAACCATGAATTTAAAATCAATACCGTTTACACATCTACACGTGCATACCCAATATTCAACTTTGGACGGCGCAGCCTCCATCGAAGGATTGATGGAAAAAGCAAAAAAAGACGGAATGAAAGCGCTGGCTATCACCGACCATGGAAACATGTTTGGCGTAAAACATTTTCACAATGTAGCAACAAAAATGGAGATAAAGCCAATTCTGGGCTGCGAAGCGTATATGGCTGCCGACAGCAGAAAAAGTCGTAGCGGAAAAGAAGAACAGTCGTCGTTTCATTTAATTTTATTAGCAAAAAATCTGACAGGATACCACAACCTGATGAAATTAGTTTCATACGCATGGACGGAAGGATATTACTATAAACCACGTATTGACAGGGAATTATTGGAGTTGTATCACGAAGGATTAATATGCTGCTCGGCATGTCTGGGCGGCGAATTGCCGCAGGCAATTCTCTATGGAAGCGAAGAAAAAGCCGATGAAGTGATTACTTTTTTTAAAAATCTGTTTAAAGACAATTATTACCTTGAAATACAGCGCCATCCGACCGATAATGCCGAGAAAAACGGCGATGTATATCGCGAACAGATGATTGTCAATCGTCGTATGATAGAACTGTCACAAAAACACGGAATAAAATTGGTGGCAACCAACGATGTTCATTTTATAGAAAAAGAAGACGACCCCGCCCACGACCGACTGCTTTGCATCGGAACTGCCAAAGATCTTTCCGACCCCGACAGAATGCGCTATACAGGAGAAGAATATATGAAAACACAGGCAGAAATGCAGAAACTCTTTTCCGACATTCCCGAAGCCATTACCAACACACAGGAAATTGTTGATAAAATTGAAGATTATACCCTGAAACACAACCCGATAATGCCGGTGTTTGAAATACCCGAATCTTTTGGAATCTTGGAAGATTATCGAAAACAATATCCCGATGAAGAATCGCTTATAACCTTTTTTACACCCGAAATTTATCATCGTTTTGAAAGCTATGAAAAAGCGTTACAAACGCTTTTTGAAACTGAATATCTGCGGTACATTGTTTTTGAAGGAGCGAAGAAACGCTATCCGGATATAAGCGCCGAACTAAAAGAACGAATTGATTTTGAATTGACTACCATTCGCAATATGGGTTTCCCAAGTTATTTTCTTATTGTATGGGACTTGTTAAAAGCCGCCCGTGAAATGGGCGTTATCGTAGGGCCCGGACGAGGTTCCGCTGCCGGCTCTGTAGTTGCTTACTGTTTGAAAATCACCGACATTGACCCTATCCGCTATAATCTTCTCTTTGAACGCTTTCTGAACCCGGAACGTATCAGTATGCCCGATATTGACATTGACTTTGACGACGAAGGACGTGAAAAAGTAATGAACTGGACAAGAGAAAAATATGGAAAATCCCGCGTAGCACAAATCATAACCTTTGGTAAAATGTTAGCAAAAACAGCCATCAGAGATGTAGCCCGTGTGCAGGGATTGGATTTGACAGAATCCAACAGATTGGCAAAACTAATACCCGAACGCCCCGGAATAACCTTTGAACAGGCTTTTAAAGAAGTCCCTGAACTGAAAGCCGAACTCGAACGCGGAAAACCGGAAGTTGTCTCAGTACTTGAAAATGCCATGAAATTGGAAGGCTCCATCCGCAATGTCGGCGTCCACGCCTGCGGCGTCATCATCGGACGCGACGACCTCGAAAACTATGTCCCCATCAGCACCGCCAAAGATTCGGAATTTACTTACGTAACCCAATTTGAAGGCAAACACGTAGAAGACATCGGACTGCTGAAAATGGACTTTCTCGGACTGAAAACACTCAGTATCATCAAAAGCGCCATCGAAAATGTCCGCCTCACAAAAGGAATAGATATTGACATTGACGCCATCCCTTTCGACGACCCCGAAACGTATGAACTCTACAGCCGTGGTGAAACATCGGGATTGTTTCAGTTTGAATCGGACGGAATGAAAAAATACCTAAAAGAACTCAAACCGACTGTTTTTGAAGACCTTATTGCTATGAATGCCCTCTATCGCCCCGGTCCGATGGAATATATTCCAAAGTTTATTGCCCGAAAACACGGACGCGAAAAAATCACCTACCCATTCCCCGAAATGGAAGAGTTTTTGGCTGATACCTACGGTATTACAGTCTATCAGGAACAGGTGATGCTTTTGTCGCGCAAATTAGCGAACTTTACCGGAGGACAATCCGACACACTCCGCAAAGCGATGGGAAAGAAGAATGTAACCGAAATGGAAAAATTGCAGGAGAAATTCTTCGCAGGTTGTGCCGCTAACGGACATGATGAAAAAATTGCTAAAAAAATCTGGGACGACTGGAAAGCATTTGCCGAATATGCCTTCAACAAATCACATGCCACCTGCTATTCCTATATATCCTATCAAACAGCCTACCTCAAAACACACTATCCACACGAATTTATGGCAGCGGTATTAAGCCATAACTTGGGAGATGTTAAATCATTAACTTTCTTCATTGATGAATGTACCCGCATGGGAATCAAAGTATTGGGACCATCAGTCAACGAAAGTCGCGGCAATTTCTTCGTCAACAAAAAAGGAGAAATACGCTTCGGATTAAACGGCATCAAAGGCGTTGGCGAAACAGCAACCGAAGAAATCGTTAGAGAACGCACCGAAAACGGTTATTTTTCCGATATAAAAGATTTTATTACCCGTATAAACCAGCGAATTGTCAATAAACGAAGTTTGGAAAGTCTTGCTATGTCGGGCGCTTTCGATTGCTTTGAAGACATACACCGTGCACAATATTTCCATATAGAAATGGTGGGCGACACCACATATATCGAAAAATTGATTCGCTACGGCAATCGCGTTACCGAACAAAAAGAATCCGTTCAAATATCTCTTTTCGGCGAAGCAACAAACAGCGAAGAACTCCCCTTCTTAGACCCGCCCAAATGCGAACCATGGCACACCATACAAAAACTGAAATACGAAAAAGAACTCACAGGCTTTTACATCTCAGGACATCCGTTAGAACAGTTTCACGATGAAATAGAGTTTTTTACCAATATAGACATCGGTCGGCTGGCAGACAATCTGAACGCTTTAGTTGGCAAAAGTTGCACCTTTGCTGGTATCGTTTCCAACGTGCAGCACCGAATCTCAAAATCCAACGGCAATCCCTACGGAAACTGCACAGTCGAAGACAACAATGGCTCCGTTTCTCTGAGTTTCTTTTCTGACAACTATTTGAAATACAAACACTTATTGGAACAGGACAAGATGCTGTTGGTTGATGTAAAAATAGAACACCGTCAATATACCGAAACGCCTGAATTACGACCGCAATCCATTATCCTGTTAGAAGAAACCATCAATCAAAGAGCAAAACAAGTTCAACTCAACCTCGAACTCAATCAAATAACTCCCGAATTGACAGAAATGCTGCAAAAACAGATAAAAAACAACAAAGGAAACGGAAGCGTCATATTCCAAATTCACGATACCGATGCCAACATGAAAGTAAAACTCAACAGCAACAAAAAAACCGACCTGTACCGACTTACACGCTTTTTAAAGGCGAATACGAAAATCGAGTATAAAATTAAATAATACAAATGGACATAACCTTTTTAGGCACAGGCACTTCTACAGGCGTTCCGGTTATCGGATGTCATTGTCCGGTTTGTAGTTCAAACGATAAAAGAGACAGGCGTTTTCGAACTTCTCTGTACATAAAAACCGACGACATCGCCATAGTGATTGACACCGGACCCGATTTCCGAACTCAAATGCTTGAAAATGATATAGAACTATTAGATGCCGCTTTAATAACCCATCCACATAAAGATCATCTGGCAGGCTTGGACGATGCCAAACCCTTTACATGGCTCAATAAAAAAGCATTTCCTATTTACGGCAACAAATACACAATGGACACTGTCAAAGCAGAGTTTTCTTACGCTTTTGAAAAATTCCGATACCCCGGAACACCAACTTTCGACATATACGAGGTTGAAACAGAGCCATTTACAATTAATTCCACAAAAATTATTCCCATTCCCGTGCTGCATTACCAACTGCCCGTTTTGGGTTATCGCATTGAAAATATGGCATATATCACCGATGCCAGCGCAATTCCAGAACAATCATTTCATCATCTGAAAAACTTGGATGTTCTTATTATCAATGCCCTGAGGGAAAAACCACATATAGCCCATTTTTCGTTGAACCAAGCCCTGCAAATAATTTCCACCATCGCCCCACAAAAAGCCTTCCTTACACACATCAGTCACGACCTCGGCTTATATGAAGAAGTATCGAAAAAATTGCCCGAAAATGTTTATTTGGCATTCGACGGACTGGAAGTCAGTATTAATAACAATCAACTATGGAGGAAATAGAAAAAGAAAAGAAACTCTCTTTTTGGGGACATTTAGCAGTTTTGCGGGGGCATTTGATTCGCATGGTAGTGGTTTTGATACTTTTGACAATCGTTATGTTCTGTTGTAAGGATTTTATTTTCAATCGGATAGTTCTTCCGCCCAAAAGCAGCGAATTTATTACCAATCGGCTGTTTTGTGAAATTTCTCAGAAATTCAACATCGAAGGTATGTGCGGGAAGGAACAAATCCTGCAAATCATCAACGTTAACATGGCAGGACAGTTTACAACACATATTTTTATCTCTATCATGATGGCGCTTATTGCGGGAGCGCCCTATCTGCTTTGGGAAATTTGGCGCTTTGTTAAGCCGGCGCTGAAAAAAAATGAAGAAAAATATGCCGGAAGAACATTGCTGTTTGCTTCATTTTTATTCTATTTGGGCGTACTTTTTAGTTATTTTCTTATTATTCCCATTACGATAAACTTTTTCGGAACGTATCAGGTTAGCGGAGAAGTTACAAACATGATCAACCTCAACTCCTATATTTCGACAGTGATGAATTTGATGTTTTCTGTAGGATTGATATTCGAGTTGCCCGTTATTGTTTTTTTCCTTTCAAAACTAAGCATTATCACGCCTGCATTGATGAAAAAATATAGAAAAATCATGATTGTACTCATTTTTATCGTAGCCGCCGTCATCACTCCACCCGATGTTTTTTCTCAAATAATGGTGGCGATACCGCTGTTATTGCTCTATGAAGTGAGTATTATTATTTCGGCGATGGTGGCGAAAGAGAAGTCGGTGAAAATAATTTAGTTCATTGAAGATACTAAAAAAAGGCTGCTCAAAAACCGAACAGCCTTTTTTTCTAACCAAATGCAGATTTATGCAGGGATAATTGCTTCGGTCGGACAAGCAGCCGCACATGCGCCGCAATCGGTACATGTGTCAGGATCAATAGTATAAATATCCCCTACGCTGATAGCCTCTATCGGACATTCGTCAATGCAACTTCCACATGCAATGCAATCTTCAGTGATTTTGTAAGCCATAACTTAAAATTTTAATAAAATGAAAGTGCAAAGATACGACTTTTTCCGTATTGATCATTTTTTTTAATTTTTTTTCTCAAAAATTATAACATCAACGAAAAAAAAGCTTATATTTGCCCTCAATTATTTATTATTGAATAGTAGTGGTGCGTTAACTTTTCAAATTTATTCATAATTGGTTACTATATAATTAAATACAAGCGTTCTTTGATTTTTTGATTTGAAATGAAAAATAATTTTGCACTCAAAAAGTCTAAAATTATGGAATCTGGTAAATATATTTTTTCGCAATTACTTGATTTTGTGAACAAATACGAGTTTGAGAAGTGAGTAAATCGTTATAATTGTGATTATTGTACGCGAGATTTAAACTGTTGGAATCAATTTGTATAACTGTTTTTCGGACAAATTACTTCTCTCAACTCTTTGCGAGATATTTGTCTTTGTTTGAAAGCCCACAAACGTAAACTTTATCATTTGGGAATCAGGCAAAACGTTGTTCATACAACGCTTTCAAGAGCTGACGAACAAAGGAATTGGCAAATTGAAGTCTTTTTTAAATGGATAAAACAAAATTTGACCATTAAAAAAACTTTGGGGACATTCAGAAAATGCGGTCAAAATTCATATTTGGGTTGCAATATCTACTTATTTGATAGTAGCTCACATCAAATATAGTCTAAAAAGCACACTCTCTATTTATGAAATAATGCAGAATTTGGGTATTTATGCATTCGACAAAACACCTATCAAAGAATTACTTACAGATTTCCAAGTCAATCAAAATGTCAAAGAACTACAATATAATATATATGATAATAACTATTAAATTTTTAACGCACCACTACTAATCAAATATAATTGCTTATAACAATGGTGCAAATTGTACATGAAATTCTCGAATTACACACAGACGAATAAAAAAATTCATAGAGGAAAAATACTATAATTGTTTTATCATCTCAAATTGTTTCCCTTGTATATTTATATTTTTTGATTTAAGGAACTCGGTAATCGAATGGCAGGATATATCGGTATTAATAATTTTAATGGCTTCATTTTTATTTAGTTTGACGATTTCATGTAGTAATAATGTTGCTATGCCTTTTCTTCGGCTTTGTTTATCAACGGCTATTTGTGTAAGGTCGCCGGAAACAGGTTCAAAAATGCAATATCCAACAAGTTGCTGTTTAGTAAATGCTCCCAAACAGACAAAATCATCTTTTGCTCTTTTAATGGATTCAAAACTGTTTTGCCATGATGGATGAAAGTCCCAAAATTCGGATATAAAATCAAATTGTTCAATGTCAATCTGTTTAATGGAGTAGGGGGGGAGAGTATTGGATTTGATATTAAGATGTATTTCCTCGTTTTTCTGTTTGAAATAGTGAAATTCACGCGTTGTTTCAAATCCGATTTTTTGATAAACTGAGACAGCTTTTGTATTGTGTTGTAATACTTCCAAGAGATATTGCTTAATATTTGCATTTTTTAAAAAGGGTATGGAATATTCAAATATCTGTGAAGCCAACCCTTTACCTCTATATTCTTTAAGCGTTCCCGTTCCTGTGTCATAAGCCGTTGGTATTCCGCAGTGATTTCCGATGCCGTTACATGTGAATGATACTATTTCATCTCCTTCAAATGCGGCAAACGATACATCGGGATTAAAGCCGCGTCTTTTCAACATGGCTCGAAATTGTACTTCGTTTATTTGCACTTCATAATCTGCAAAAGATTGACTAAATGCACGAAAGAGTGTGTCAAAATTAGTTTTACCGAGAGACTTTATTTCCATTGATATTTTCAATTTTTAATCACTTTCATCGTACTTCCTTCAGAATGGATGATAAACAGTCCGTTTGATGACAATAGTACACTTTCCATATTACCTGTTGCAATGGCACGATATACTAATTTTCCCGAAATATCATACACACTCCACATTTTACCCTCTGTTAAACCGTTTACAAACAACATATCGTTATTAATCCATGCGGTAAGGCTTGGATTCGTTAATTCTGTGATACTGACCTCCGGTTGGACAAAAAGTGTAGAGGTAACTTTTTCACCGACAGCATAATAATATGTCTCTTCGGTAACAAGTCCAATAATGAATGTGCCGCCTTTTATAACTGTAAGGAAGTTACATTCGATAGTTCCTTCTCCTGTACTATTTTCTTCAACAGAATATATGGGAATTCCTGTATTTTGGTTGATTCTGAATAGATAGGCAATATCAATAGGGGTCATAGTAAATGACAACGAGTCGGTTTCGTTACCGATGTTGTTAAATACTATTTTATTACCGTTTAAAATACCGTTTAATACAAATATTCCGCCATCATCTCTTATTGTTCCGTTATTGTTTATTTTGCCATTAAAGATAAAGACGCTGTTTTCTGGTACGGTGAAGGATGCGTCAGCAGGTACTGTGAGTGTATAATCTTGCGGTAATTCTACTTCATCAACGCAAATTACAGGACCATAGCATAATCCTTCGTATTCGTCGAATAGGATACCTCGTAAAACGCCGTTGATATTTGTTTTTATGTCGCCGTGTATCATGCCGCTCGCTGTAAGTGAGGTAAACACTACTGCATTGCCGTTCATTGACAGTGTTCCGCCATTTCCGGATGAGCAACCACCTCCGATTCCGGCTGCTCCGAATCTTCCTACTGCTGTAATAGTTCCTCCGTTTATTGTTATATCACCTCCTTCGCCTCCCATACCATCAAAACTGAAAAAGACAATTCCAGCACCGCCGCCGCCTATCGCTGCTCCGGCATGGTAAGACTCGTATGAGTCGAAATTACTTGCTGTTATTGTCCCTCCGTTGATGGTTATTTTACCGCAATTTTCGCGGAAAGCACCGCCAATTCCTGCGCCGCCGTATTTTCCTCCTGTTGCCTTTAAACTGCCTGTGCCGTCAATGGTAAGTGTTGCTCCTTTGGCTGCCTGCAAACCGGCTCTACTTCTTCCTGCTTCAAGAATATTATCGCCTTCGATAGTTAGATTAACTTTAGCGCCGTTGTTTATCAGAAATGGGGTTTTATCTCCGCTCATCGCCGTAAAAGAAACATTGTTTAAGGTAATGTTCGACAAAGAGTTGGCAGCAACTTCAATACGTTTTTGTCCTGTGCCGGATCCTGTTATATTTACATCGGCGCCATCTAATACAGTAAATATATTGTTGGCAAATACCCATTTTTCTCCTATTTGAGGTGTATTGTTATCATTCAAATTGATGTTGCTGCCAAGTGGAGCGGTGGTAGTAGGAGGGTTACCGGAAACAGTACCGTTGATTGTTCCGGAATTTACGTTTACAATAACGCCGTTGTTTACAAATGTGCCGGCTATTGTAATGTTAGAATAATTCACAATCGTTCCGTTGTTTGTCAGTGTCATTCCGGCGGGTATTGTTATTGTTTTGCCTAGTTCAATGGTCAAGAGATTGGTATTGGGTACAGTTACATTGTGATTTAGGGTAAAATTATCGCCTCCGTACCAATGTGTGGCATTTCCTACAACAAGTATTCCTCCTGTTTTATTATCGGGGTTCATATCTCCTGCTATGTTTGTAAAAACAATGGAGTTTCCGGTGATTTTGAGTGTTCCAAACGAATCTCCGCCGCCGTTTCCGATGCCCATACCTGCGTCGTTACCCGGTAATGCTGTAACAACTCCGCCGTTGATGGTAAGGGAGCCGTTAGCGTAGGAGGCTCCGCTACCTATTCCGGCGCCTGCTGTTCCGTACCAACTGCTTGCTGCGCCTTTGGCGTATATTGTACCGCTATTGATGGTGATATTGCCACACGGTCCGTAATCCCACAGTCCGCCTCCAATTCCGGCGCAACTCCATCCGCCGGTTACCGATAAACTGCCTGTGCCGTCAATAGTAAGTGTTCTTCCGGTTGAAACCGATATTCCCGGAACGTAATCACCTGCTTTTATAACATTTTCTCCTACAACAGTGAGGGTAAGTGTTACGCCGTCGCTCAGGTAAATGGGGTGCTCGAAATCTCCAGTTACATATTGTCCTGTTGTTATTGCCACATTATTCAGTGTGACGTGTGTTGTAGCATTGGGGGCAATAACAATCCTTTTATGGTTATCAGATTGATTTACCTGACCGGTAATGGTAATGTTTGCTCCATTATTAATGGTTAAAACCGGATCGTTCCAAGTCCATCCTGTGCCTGTTCCCGTTCCTGTTTCAAGATTGAAAGTTGCCTGTGCACTTATTACCGCCGGCATTACCATGATAATTGAAACTAAAAATAATACAACTCTTTTCATAATTTTTCAGCGATTTCCTGTACTTCGCGAGGTTTTAAATGATATATAATATTCTGTTTGATAATTAATTTTAAATTAAAATTTCAAATGCTCTTTTTGAGATTGCAAATGTAGCAAAAATATTTGTTTCCGTTTTGATTAATTAACTGATTTTTACATATAGAATTCATTATGCTGCTTTTTCAATAATTGATGGGTCATCGGGGCTTTTTTTTATGAAGTCTTTTGAAACGGGATAGGCGGTCATTTTATCTTTGTCGAAAGGTTTAAAGAATTGTTGTATATCGTTAGTTTTCATCGATTTGTCGAGCCATTGATATTCATCTTTCCTGCTGATAATAAGGGGCATACGAAAAGGATTTTTCCCGCCGTTGTGTATTTGAGCGCATAATTCGTTTGCAGGAGTTGTGATTACTGTGAATGTTTTTGAAATTTCGTGTGTTGCCGGATTTTCCCAACAATCATATAGTCCGCCTAATGAAAATATTTCTTCCTCTTTCAAGAAAATGTAATATGGAATGACGGATTTACCGCTGTGATGAAATTCAAAAAAACCAGTTACAGGTATTAAACATCTTTCCGACATTATAGGAACGCAAAACGACGGAAGGTCAAAAACTGTTTCGGCTCTTGCGTTTAAGCACATTTTTTTAATTTTATTGGCTTCTTCTAATGATTTTGTTTGGTGGGGTATCAATCCCCATTTGGCGGTTTCAATTTTGTTTGTATCGGTTATAATTGCGCAAGAGGGGTGTGTGAAAGCAGTTATTTTGTATTGTTCTTCAATAATTTCTTTTGCAATTTCAATAAAATCGGCTTGTTTAATACCGTAGCGTTTTGTCAAAGCCATTGCTCGTTTGCTGTTTGAAGTATAAAAGCACATAATTACACTGTTTTTGGTAAGTCGGATAATCGTGTGGTATAACAGGGCGACAATCGTTCCTGTTTTATTTTCCATGCTTTACCGTCGCCCATGCAAGCATTTTTTAAAGTATTTCTGCCGTAACGGTCATTTAATTTGTCTAAGACTGACATCAGATTTTTGTGTTTTTCTCTGTTTACGGTATCGTACAAGTTGCCTTGTATGGCATCTTCCGAACAGATATCCATTACCATAACTCCGGCTTTTTTATAAAAATAATTAGGTTGGTAAATTTTTTTCAATCCGTCTAAGGCATAAAAAATCAATTCTTGTGTTGAATGGGTTGCCACAGGCAATTTTATCACAATATGTCGGCTATATTGTAGTAAATCTTCGCGATATGGGTTTGTATCAATAAAAACAAGTATGGAAGCGGCGCATGATTTTTGTTTTCGCAACTTTGCCGCTACCATTGCCGTATATGTTGAAACAGCTTCGCTAACGGTGGTATAGTCTTCAATCATTTTACCGAAAGAGCGCGAAACCATAATGGTTTGTTTTGGAGGTGGAACTATTTCCATTTTAAAGCATGGAATACCCTGTAATTCGCTCCAAGTTTTTTCGCCTACAACGGTCATATTTTTTCGCACCCAAGTTCGTGTTAATTGGGTGAAATCATACGCTGTTTTAATATTCATCGCAATCAGGCGTTTGGTATGTTGCCTGCCGATACCCCAAACATCGCCGATGGCATAGTTTTTCAGCGCTTTTATTCGTTTTTCTTCGGAATCAATCATACAAACGCTGTTGTATGCTGTATATTTTTTGGCATATTTATTGGCTACTTTAGCCAGCGTTTTGGTGGGAGCTACTCCTACCGAAACAGGTATCCCTGTGCCTTGACGAACCGTTTGAGCCAATTTTTTACAATGTTCTTTTAGGTTAATATGTTGAAATCCGTTGAAGTCTAAAAACGACTCGTCAATGGAGTAATCTTCGCAAAGAGGACAAAATTCCGAAAGTAGTCCTTTGACGCGCAACGCCATATCGGCATATAGTACAAAGTTTGTGGAAAATACCTGTATGTTGTGTTGTTTTACAAGATGTTCAATTTCAAAATAGTTTGCCCCCATTGCAATCCCCAAGTTTTTTGCTTCATTGCTTCGGGCTATAGCGCATCCGTCGTTATTTGACAGTACAATGACAGGCTTTCCATCAAGTCGCGAATCAAAAACGCGCTCGCAGGAAACATAAAAGTTATTGCAGTCAACTAAAGCATACATCGTCAAAATTTTTTTATAACATATTTCAAAACTCCCCAACGCCTTAGTTCTTCGCCTTCTCGAACAATTATTGAGGAGAAGTTTGGGTTTGAAGGCATTAATTCAACATATCCGTTGCAGTATTTCAAACGTTTCAAAACAAATTCGCCATCTATCGAAAATACAAGAATAGAGTTGTCATAAGGTTCTGCCAACTTGTCAATGACCAACAAATCGCCTTTGTTGATTCCATCGCCTGTCATGCTGTCGCCACCCGCTATCAAACAAAATGTTGTTTCTTTCTTTTTAACAAGTAGTTTGTTGAAATCAATACCTTCTTCCATGTAATTATAGGCTTCGGAAGGGAAACCGGCTGAAATAAACCCGAAATTGGGTATTTCCATATCCGACAAGTCGTCGGAAACAGGTATCAGTTTGTTTAACAGATGATTGATGATTTCCATATTTATTTGCTTGCTTAATAAGTATTATCATTCACTCTTTTTCTTCATACAAAAAGTCATTATACGGAAATCTCTGTATATGAATCCGTTTCACCTCTTCATAGAGCAAATCTTTGAGTTCTTCCCAATTTTCTTTCTGTTTTGCTGAAATGAAGATGGCGGGGTGGTTTATTTTTGCCATCCATGTGTTTTTGAGTTGTTCTAAGGTAAAGTTTTTTTGTTCGATGGGAGCAAGGTCGTCTTCATCTTTTTTGATATAGGTGTAAGCATCTATCTTGTTGAATACTAAAATGATTCTCTTTTCCAATACCCCGATTTCGGATAGCGTTTGATTGACGACTTCGATTTGGTTTTCAAATCCGGAGTGGGATATGTCCACTATGTGCAGTAAGATGTCGGATTCGCGTGTTTCGTCTAATGTTGATTTAAACGATTCTATCAATCCGTGCGGCAGTTTTCGGATAAATCCGACGGTGTCGGAAAGCAGAAATGGCAGATTTTTAATCACCACCTTGCGGACGGTGGTGTCTAAGGTGGCAAACAGTTTGTCTTCGGCAAAGACTTCCGATTTGCTCAGTGCATTCATCATGGTTGATTTTCCGACGTTGGTATATCCGACTAATGCCACTCTGACCATTTTACCGCGATTGCTTCGCTGTATGATTTTCTGTTTGTCAATCTCTTTCAGTTTCTCTTTGAGTAGACTGATTTTGTCGCGGATGATGCGGCGGTCGGTTTCTATTTCTGTTTCGCCCGGTCCGCGCATACCGATGCCGCCGCGTTGACGTTTAAGGTGCGTCCACATTCGGGTAAGTCGTGGGAGAAGATATTGATATTGAGCGAGTTCTACCTGTGTGCAGGCGTGTGCAGTGCGCGCCCGTTTGGCGAAGATGTCTAAGATAAGATTGGTGCGGTCTAAAATTTTACAGGAAAGTAGTCTTTCAAGGTTACGAAGTTGAGAAGCGCTCAGTTCATCATCGAAAACGACCATATCAATTTGGTTATCATTGATATATCGCTGTATTTCGGATAGTTTTCCGGAGCCGATGTAAGTTTTGGAATCAAGGATGGGAAGTTTTTGGACGAAACGTTTTTCAACGATGCCGCCGGCGGTATCAACCAAAAAAGATAGTTCGTCTAAATATTCCTGTGTCGTTTCGGGCGATGTCAATCCTGTTGTGGCTCCTACCAATACAACACGTTCTTTTTTGATGGAGGTTTCTATCATTTTTTAGTTTTTTTTACTGATCAGATACACACCGAACACTAAATCCATATCCTCTTTTTGTTCCACCACCAAACCTTGTTGAACTGTTGAAACCGGCATAATACCCAGATGTATTAATAGAATTGCTACTCCAAAAATACCCATTAATACCAACATTATTGAGTGAACCATCAACATTCCGTTTACCTGCTGCAGGCAGAAATATGCGCTGCTTTTTACTGTAAAAAAAGAAACCAGATACGCCATGTAATTCGCCCCAATCAGGAGGGTCTTCCCAATTAGTAAACAAATCGAAAAGTTCATCGTTTGTAGGCAGTCTCCAACCACAGGGACAAGGGTCAAAGTCGGTTTTTATTGTTCCCCATAGACTATCGTTTTGAGGATAACGCCAATCCCAAGGCTCTTCTGTGCTTATTATAAAATTGCTATGATGCGGGACATCGGTACTTGATAAAATTGTTGTAGTGCCGCTGTTTGGATTTTCATGCCCGTCTCCCATGCGTCCCCATTGGAAATAGCCCCCGAAATCTTCGGGTCTGGCTGTAAAACGTCCATGTGATTCCAAGTTTCGAGTTGACCAACGTATTCCATTGATTATCACTCCAACATCGTCGTCATCAGGTAAATTTGATTCTCCTCTGTTGTCTTTATTGCAGGATGACAACATCAGTCCTAAAACTAAAAATAAACTGATTATTAAAAAATGTTTCATTTATGTTATGGTTTAAAATATTTGAATTTTCTCTTTTTAAGGATGACCCAAGCGCTCAGCGCAATACCTCCGAGTATCAAACAGAGCGCAATAATTCGTGCTTGAGTGAAATAGGCGCCTGCGATGTCGTATTTGATATTTACGCGAATGCCTTCAATGACAAAACGTTCTATTCCGTTTAAAATGAGATAGATGCCAAAAAGCAGTCCGTTGATTTTTATATGTTTACGGAACATCCATAAAACAGCAAAAAACAGCGTACAGATAGAAAATTCGTACAACGAGGTCGGAAATACGGGAACAGGCAGGACATGACAATGCGAACCGCGGCAACTTTCAATTAGAACACCCTCATTAATAACATTGTGCGGATAATTGTAAGCCCACATCCAGTCGGGAAGCCACAGTAGCCATTCGGGTTTGGGGTTTGCATTTTCGATGCCCCAGCAACCGTCGCCGGAGATGTGGCATCCCAATCGTCCAACGGCATAAGCCAGCATCATTGCCGGCGCTGCCGCGTCAATCAAAACGAAAATCGGAATTTTCTTGCGGTAGGCATAGACAATGGCAGCAGTGGAACCGCCAATTAATCCGCCATAGAAAGTAAGTCCCGAAAAAGAGAAAAACGTTCCGATGGGGTCAGCAAAAAAGTTGTCCAAATGTTCAATTACATCAAACACCTTTGCTCCAAGAAGTCCGAAAAATATCGTGATAATCAATATATTACCCGACAGGTTGAACATGGATACTTCCATTTCGGATTTGACGGGTTTATCCAATTTTGCTTTTTTCTTGCTGTACCATGTAAATGCAGCCGAAGCGCCGCCTGCTATCACTCCTGCCCACCAGTTTCCTTTCATGGATAAAAGGAAGTCCTGTGGATTTTCGGCAAAATAATGGTAGTCGGTAATGGCTTCTACTCCTTTCCATGCAAGTAAAAATGCGAGGACGCCGGAGGTAAAAATCTCATACGGCGTTGCCGGAAGTCCTTTGGTAACGATGGTTTTCATAACAGGGAAAAGACCCTGCTTTTGTTTGCGTTTCAACTCAAGAAAAAGCAAATAGGCAGCCAGCACAAAAGCGGTGGCTATCATGGCGCCGTAACTTTGTATGGGCAACAAAATGTCGGTGCCGAAAATATCATTTATCAAATCACTAAGTTTGGGATACATATTTTTATTGTATATAAATAAATTCGTTATTAGGGGTTAAATCATTTAAAATCACATCTATTTCTTTGTTTATCATATTTTTATCAAAAGTTGTGGCTACTTTGATATAATTACGTGTAAATCCGTACATATTTCCTTTCGTATGTTCCGATTCAAACAGTACTTTTTCGATGCGTCCGATGTTACTGCGTATAAACTGTTCTTTTTTCTCGTCAGAAAGGCGGTGTAATATCTTGCTGCGTTCTTTTCGTTGGGAGTTTGGAATTTGATGTGGCATTTCTGCAGCGGGTGTTCCGGGGCGTGCCGAAAAGGGAAAAACATGCAGGTAAGATATTTCCAAGTCATTTAAAAAGGAATATGTATTTAAAAAATCTGTTTCCGTTTCGTCGGGAAAACCAACAATAACATCAACGGCAATACAGGCAAAAGGAAGAAAAGTCCTAATAGTTTCAATTCGATGTGCGAAAAGAGAACGGGAATAGCGGCGGTGCATCAGT
>Ga0209628_10000785_pt1 | contig 19822 bp, 11 predicted proteins | sample TergutCu122P4_FD_187285 | JGI IMG/M metagenome (GOLD analysis project Ga0209628, IMG submission 187285) | Cubitermes ugandensis P4 segment gut microbial communities from Kakamega Forest, Kenya - Cu122 P4 (SPAdes) (version 2) | ecosystem: Host-associated > Arthropoda: Insects > Digestive system...
GGGGGGGGGGGGGGGGTTAACACCCCAAACCCCCCTCGGTACACCACTGACCTGGGATGTTCCGTAGTGTCTGTTAGTAAATAGTTACCATTTGTCAGATTATAATTTAGCAACCGACACGGTGTAACACACCAAAAGACTTGAATCTTCAGGCATTAGAGAGAGGAGTAAGCGCGAGACCAAGGAAATGAATGGAAAGTGAATTTTCCGATCAGTATAAGCAATAAACTCCTTAAAACTTCCAGACAAAATTAATAAGGAAGAGGTAAGTTAACAATCCAAATGTGTCGTACGTGTTTACGCATTGGATAAAAAACTTGAGAGATTTTTAACTTTCGCAGCAGTGCAGTTCAAGTCTTCTGTTCTCCTGGAATTTGGCGTCACGTTCCTGGATGAATGGTGTCGCGGAAGAAACAAGGCCCTAGAAACAAAGTTATTTCACACTTAGACTAATGTATGAGAACAAATTTTACCTGGCCTAAGTTTAGCTTATCATCCTTATAACTGTAATATTTAAAAGCAACATTTCCGAAAGATATTTAATACATCTTGTCAGTCTCAGACCGATCATTTACAAGAGAATTTTACGAAATAACTTGTTTCAGCTTCCCATCCAGTTTGTAAAAAACAGCAAGTTAATTCCCTGAAATTTTATGTTCGTCTTCCGTACGTAAGAATTTTTAGTGCTCTACCCTTTTCTTCTTGATTCAGTCTGTCTGTCCTTTAATAACAGGTTTTGATCCAGCTCCATGAAAACCACGTGATACACCGAGACGTGAAGGGAAGTAACATTCTTCTGACTAAAGATGGAGAAGTGAAGCTGGTAGACTTCGGACTGTCAAGGTGAACATAATTTAGTTACAAGCGTAATATCCTGTTATCAGCTGAAGAGCAGAGCTTGTAGAAGATAGGAAGCTGCTGTCATAAACTGTCTTATTTAACTCCTTGTATCCTAAAACGAAAACATGCAACACTAACTACGCTTCAGGTTGTTACGGCAGTGAAAATTAAGCCCACATTTTGCTGACAAGTGATGCTGTACTCTTTGCTAAATATGTGACTTCTACACTCAAGTCGGAGGTAGTTTCTACAAAATAACGGTACTTGTCTGCCAGAGGTACACTGCTTCGCATCTCACGAAGAACATAATCTAAAAATACGCACAGTGTATAAAAGTAAAGGTAAAGCAGTCCCGGTACAGGCCTGGAGTGGCCCAGAGGGTTCCAGGAAGTTAAGGTTCCCAGATTTCATGACAACGGCACACGATGGTAGTAAGGTTATCAGCCTTACGTACCAGCCGCCTTTACCCCCAGGAAATACACCTGATACTCATTTCTGTTAGAGGCTGAGTCGACCCCAAAGGCCATAGTGCGACCGGAAGGATTATGTCACTGAAAAATTCCAATGACACCATCGGGAATCGAACTTGCGACCTGCTGGTTTGTAGCGTAGTGCTTTAACCACTACGCCACCGCGCGTCCCCAAGCACAGTGTATAACCATTACATCAGTCGGCTTTATTTCGGCGCGTTCTGTTGTGTCAATACAAAAGACTTATTTTTTAAATCCTTAATCGTGCAGGTTTGAACACAGGCTTTTGATAAACACCAGTGTACCAAACATAAACACGATACGCAAATTTCTTAGCTTTCGTGACAAACTCGCTACATGGTTCTCACACAATCAGCAGCATTTATCACTTGCTACAAACCAACGTTTAAGAGATTTCTGTACACCCCGCCCTCATGAGTGTCGTTATCAATGCATTAGCAGTGAGCGGCCTACAATGGAGATCTATGCAGACGAATTTCTGTTTTGGAACTTGATGACGGGGACAGCGCAGGTCTTCCAAACTTTGGTGTTTGAGTCATTATTGATGCGGCCAATCCACCGAGAATGATTTAGTGAATGTGACGCATTTTTATCACACGCTCGGAAATAAGCTGGAAATTAATACTCGTTGCAGGGTACTTGGAAGTACGTTCGACAAGCGCAGCACGTATCTCGGATCTCCGTGCTGGATGGCGCCGGAAGTGATCGACTGTGGCTTCCGGGAGGGAGGCAGCACATACGACAGTCGTATCGATGTGTGGGCACTAGGTAAGAAAGAAAATATGACCACTAGCACAGAACAATTGAGAATATTTCCCCATTCGAAGAAATAATTACCAGGGTTGTGAAAGCATGTAGTAGTAAATCTGACGACCTATATCTTCCATTCAAACAGCTGTTGGGGATTAGAAAAAGACAAGTGTGTCATCAGGAATAACAGTGATGGCGAACCTGACACAATACCAGCTGAATCGTCGCAGGAGTAATAGAGTAGTCTACACTAAAATTACAGTCCAACATACGATCCATTCAAGAAATTTTTCCTTTATTCAGAAACCACAGACCTGTAATTAGAAGTTCATACTAGCAACAAAATTAAGGCTTGGACATCCTAGCAATGGATACAGGAAGCCTGATAGTCTATTGCTTTACTGGTCCCTGATAATCAATGGCTGCTACATACAGTAGATTAATAGGCCTTCGCTCTTTTGTGATGTTACGTGGCGTAGGATTGTGGTTGGTTACCGACGTTTCGTGATAACTTGTCAGTCTCACTCCCAAGAATCAAGTATTCCAAGAATTATGGTTGAATTTCCGCGTAACACCCTAGGAAGAGAAAAGGCCTCAAATACACGGCGTCGCAACTTTACTCTAATCCCGACTATAAGGAATATAAGTCAATAAACCTACATAGCAAACTGTGCCAAAACTACTCCGTCAAGTCGCCAAGCAAGTGCACATACCGTAAATTAAATTATCGATAAGTAGTTTATTCGAAAATGACAGTTTTACTTATGGAAAACAAATATGTTATTCGTACTAATGACCACATTTAATTTAGATATTATACAAATTTCAACTGCTTCTTGGAAGGATAAGTTGATCCTTCGCCAAAGGATCCAACGATAGAGGCACAAGGCGTGGAGGAAAGATCCCAATACAAGAGAGAGAGGAGTGGACCTTAGGATTAGTCCGTGGAAAGCCCATAACTAGTCACTTTACTGACAGAGCTGTCTTTCCTAAAAAAAAGAAAAAAAAACGTCTTTTTTATTTATAATTCGGCAAAAAGTACAGGTTATGAAGTTTATCCTAATTTTCGTATTCGTCTTCTGTTACTTTCTCTCTTAACCCTTTAAACGCCAAGTTAAATCCCATCTGCCATCTGCTGGCATTATTAGGAGCTCACCATATTCTCCACATTAGCAGGATAAGGGTTAAATTATGTTTCCGTTTAGGTATAACGGCTATCGAGTTGGGAGACGGAGAGGCCCCATACCAGGATATGCACCCGACCCGGACTTTGTTTCAGATCCTTAGAAACCCCCCACCCGTTCTACACCGCCCAGCCAACTGGTCACAAGACTACAACGACTTCATCGCAGAGTAAGTAGCAATTCCAAAATGGTGGAAGTTCAACAGCATATTGTCGAGCATAATTTATGTTTCGAACAACATTTTTGTCTTAAAAACAAAATCGAAACTAATGAGCCTCAGTAAATTCACCCTATGACCTGCTATGAAGGCACAGAAGGGGAATAGACGTATAATGCTACTCTTTCTATAACCTCCGCGCTTGATGAGGGTCTGTGTTGCCATTCACCGTCCAAATCACTCCCATAGATGAGATGGCACCCATTGTATAAGAAGCTGGGTGTGTCCCAGGGCCGGTTTGTACGAGTGCGGAAATTCTCGACCCCATCGGGATTCGATCCCCGGACCGCCCAGCCCGTAGCTAGTCGCCATATCGACTACGCTATCCCCTCAGTACAGCTGTATGTAATACACTTGAGTACCAACAACACAAATCTTATGATGTGTCTATAGGCCTACAAAATGTTGCTAAACATATTTCAATACAGACGACTCGGACATACTTTTCTCTACCATTGACCCCTGTCACATACTCTTCCTATTTGTTACTACTACCAACTCGGCAGCCTCCTGCTTCTAACTCATAGCTATAACACATAACACAAGAATAACAAGAGCTTTTCTTTTTCATCTCGTCCTGTACCTACGTAACACCTACCAATTCTGACAGCTAGAACAAACCTAATGACAGAATAAGAAGCCCCAGCTTCCTACATGCAAATATGTGGACCCACTATAGACAAAACCCCAAAATATGACGGGATTAAAACCCTTAATTTTATCCTTTCATACATATTATTTCCCTGCAATGATATCATCTAAACACAACTTCACTAATATTTATGCAAAGAATTTTAAAAGTCCTTAGCTTGACAGATGCTATCGGCAAAGTAGCCTACGATGCTCTAATTCCAACCGAAGCATAGGTACGTCCGCACTTCCGACCGGTTTCACAAACGGTGCAACCTGGAGTAAACTCAGATAATTGCTTAGTTGCGTACAAATGAGGCGCAATATAGGTCATTATTTTAGCTGACCATTATCGGTCGCCACTTCATGTCGGCTCGTTTATCGTATTAACAGCCCACAAGCGAGGCAGTGGCAAACCAGTTCTCATAAAAAATAAAGTAGATGAATACATCGATCATACTGTTTCAGTAACTGTATAAGAGGATATGCAGATCATGGGTTATTTTAAAGACACCTACTACATGACGTTATTTAAGGTCTTACAATAGGGCATGATATCAAGTGTGGTAAGCTTAGGAACTGAAGAGGAGCGGCCATGCCATATTGACAGCAAATAATGGCTCCTGGTTGAGGCAGACCACAAAATCCCCCAACCAGGAAGAATCATGTTACAACCGACATTTGAATCGACGCCTTCCAAATACCAGTCAGAAGCGTTACAGTTCGAATCAAACTGTATGGAAACTGTTTTGCATATTGAGCTGAGTAATACAGCACGACACAGAAAGAAATAAAAACAATGAATCAAATTGTTTATCATTTGCCCCATATTATTTTGAGAGCTATATGTTATATTGATAACGTTTAGACGTGTATTTGGTGGGGTATCTCGTTCAAATGAAAGAAACCGAACTACGCTCAGTGAGAATTTTTAGTTTTATCAGTCTGTTCTAGTGAACAACATATTGCTACCATCAAGTGTTTTGTGCTCACCACTTTCAGAACTCTTGCATATTTATAACATTATTAGTAACCTCCATAATAATAAATTATTTACATTTTTCTTCAGTAACTTTTAATGTATTGTATCAAAATAAGGATAACTTTCAAAACATGCACATTTACAGTCAAAGTTACTTCTATGATATAAAATGGATATAAAATTGCAGGTGCCTTACAAAGAATCCTGAACACAGGCCTCACATCATGGAGTTACTGGAACATCCATTCATCACAGGACTTCCTCAAAACGACTTTCATGTGAGTATCCCAATGGTTAAACTGTCACATTACATACACAAATATGTGTTTCAACAGCATTTACAGCTATCAAAATTGTTATTACTCATTGTTAATCCACTCAAAATGTCTGAACATCTTCCTATTTAACAGGAGGTATGGTGGGTCCCACTACCAGTCTGGATGCATGAGAGCAAGGAAAAATCTCCTTCGATGTGGACTAAAACTATGTCATTTAGCCTACAGCCTGGTCACTAAACTGACTGAACCAACTCAGCACCCCATTACTTCAAATTAACTTGTAAAACCACTCGTAAATATAACTGCAATAATCATGGAATTGATCACTTTATTTATTAACATGAACAATTTATATTCCACTTTTCCTTTCATTACTCCATTATTCAAGACTGATTTATAGTTTATTGACCCTTCACTGACAGTAGAGTTTAAATAGTTCCAAAATCAATGGCTAGATGGTCACATACTTATCCCCCACAAACTGTCATTAACTCTGAAGTTGTACAAATTAAGTACAAACCCTAAATTCAAACTGAGAGACACCAGAAATAACCTACCATATAAAAAGTAAATCCCATCTCTTATTAATGTGCCTGTGATGTTACAAACTGAAACATTAAGCACATAACAACAACATGATGGATAATGAGTTAGTTTAAATTAAAAAAAAAGAAAAGCAAATATAAGGGAACAATTCAAATTTATGGACTGAAGTTCCCATCAATGACAACTATTATCATTATAGATAGTAAGCTGGTAAATTTACATTACTGACTGAAGGAGGGCAACATATGAGAGTCAATTCTGAAATCCAACATTCAAGAACATGACCATGTCTAGTACATTTTAAAAATTAATTAATTCAACAAGACACAGTGTAGCTGCTTTCATAGATATAAAACCTGAATATATTTGACTCCAGAAATCAGCAAACAGACAGGGATTTCAGGGCATGAAACATGCATTTCAGGGGCACTGAGACTAGTTCTCTACCTGCTACTACAGTTGTAGATGGGCAGCTTGCACTAGCCCACTACTTTTATACCTGCAGCAAATGAAAATTCTGGAAAGTAATTATAGAAAACATGGATGGCACCCCAACCTGACAAGGATTTCCAGCCATCTACTAACTGCAACACAGAATTAAGCAAATGTCATCACATAAAAAAGTGCTATTTCCTTCTGCAAGACAAACCGTTCCTAAGCACTTATGCCTCAATAGAATCTTGGTTGACATTAAAAATATGAAATGCCAAAAGATATATGCAGTTTTATGTGTACCTAAACAAATAATATTCTTGTTCAGTTGTCAACAGAGCTGAAGGTCCTAAGAGAAGAGTTTGCTGGTAAAGGCAAATTATCTCGCAGAACAGAAGTTGCTGTGAGGAATGGGTGCTTAAAAACAGGGCTCTCACCAACACAGGAAGTGATGCATCTGGAAGATCTGGCAACAATGGACAAACTAAACGAAGACAAAATCCTTACAGAACTCCACGAGCGCCTGAAGCAAGGACACTTCCACACTTTTGTTGGCGATGTGCTTCTTGTGCTAACATCAAATGAGCAGCAGCCCCCTTACAGTGATAAGGTAGGATGACATCCACTGGTTTGTGTTCCTATGACACAGAAGTGAGCTAGCTAATCTGGTCCTGTGGAAAGAATAGATAAAATAAATTACAAATGTACTCGTATCCATATGTGTAACGTCAGGGCCGGGGGGGAGGGGGTGCAAAATCGACCAGGGGTGTTAGGATCTGTAATTTATGAAGAAGTCAAGTTAGAAAGAGGGGACACAAACAAGAAACAAACCATTCACCTCATTGCAGCTTCAGGTCTGCTACATCATCAATCAGGACAAAAAATGAATGCTGTAGGTTCACAAGAAGAAATGTGTTCAGGAACACACATATTAATATTATTACACCACGTTCCTTCCATTCCTTTTAAAAATATTTTATTTCTGAAGTTACATAATGTTTCTGCTACAACTTATGTTTATGAGCAACTGAAGTACCAACATTGTTAAGCACATCCACTGCTTAACCCTTCACAGACATTTGGGTTTTAATTCCAAATTCTCTTTATGATTAACAGGTTATAATTTATAGACCCCTTAAATGCGTTCATGACCTTATGGTGCATCGATCTTGGCACATGAGAATTAAAGATCCACAGTGAATTGATACCAGCACCAAAAGTTTTCTTACAGTTAACTTTTCTTCCTTTGGACAGATAAATGCCAACAAAGTTTTAGTCACAAAATGTGGAGGAAAGACCCACTCCTAAAGCTTGAGGGCAGATTTAGGACAATATTAAAAAGTAGTTTAAAACATTGTGAATGTGCGGACCTGATTCATGTGGCTCAAAAGTGAGTAGGTCGATAGTGCCATATTCTTGTAACAAGGTGATTAAATTTTAAATTCAAAAAGATTTGACTACCTGTCTGACTATTAAACTTTCAAGAAAGACTTTTGTACACGGAAACAGTCCACCTACTGTTTGGTAGATAACGAGTCAGCCTAATTTAGTTTTCTAACAGGGTTCATCAGCATCCAGTATGTATTCTGTTGGAAAACAACATAACTGGTACTTGCAAGCCAGTACACCAAACCTTTTATTCTTTAATAAATGAGGAAGTAATAAGCTGCACTCTAAGAGCTTTTATTGCCAGCGTTTCCTTCCGATCACTCGTTTCGTTTGGTGGTACACAAAGCCAACTTCTGTTACAGTTCAGCAACTATGCTTCCCGTTGGCTTCTCCTGGCACCACGTGCATTCAGGCAGGACTTCAACCCTATAAACAGTAGTGGTTAATATATGTACCACATACTGTAACATTTAAAACTTTTGAATTTTGCCACACAGTGCATTTGTGTTTCTTATTCCAACAATCAACGCGTCATTTCTCTAAACAGCATCTAGGGCCGCCTTTTGAGGTTACTACAACCAACCCAGCTGCCCACAGAGGACAGGGCAATCTATGAAAATATGGGTTTAAAAAAGTTTCGTCTTTTACAATTTGACGTAAAATAATTCCCACTCGAATAGTGATCGATTATACTGACTATTCGTTCACGGAAATTTCTTCATCCGTTATCCAGCAATCTATTACACACTTCCGGAATAAGCGATCATATGTTGCGCGGCTGCAGATAGGCAGTGGCATCATTTGCCGCTCTATTTTTGTCGTGGCATGCATATCTTGTATTAACAGGTGGCATAAACTTCGTGTTGTGTATATGGATCGCGTCTACATTTATGGCTTGTCACTGCCTATATACATTGGCCCCCAGATCTTGGTTTGCAAGTGGCCCCAAAATTTCTTGAACGGATTGTGACAGTGTCAGCTGATTGCGGTTTGTTGTGGAGAGAAGTGTTTGTTCCTGGGGAGGTACAAACTGAATTTTTAAGTATAACTCAAGTGAATTTCTGTCTTTGAAGGGTTAAGGGGCAGACTTTTCTACTACCCGCTCACAAACTCCATTGAGCGCAGTCCTCGAGAAGCAAACAGTTCTGCAGGAAGAACCTGCCCGCGTTGTATGGAGTTTCCTCAGCCTGATGAATCCAGTCCATGGCTTCCCACGTAATTTATCGTAATATACATTTTCATATTATCGTCCAATCCGCACCTAGGTCTTGCGAGTAGTTTCTTTTGTTTGTATGTCGGCACCATAACCCTATATGCACTATTCCTCCCCCTACACATGCCACATTCCCCGCCCATTTCATTCTTTGGATTTGATCACCCAAATAATATTTGGTGAGGACTACAAATAATGAAGCTTCTCATTATGCAGGTTTTTCAGTCTGCCCTTTGTTGCTTTCTAAGGCCCAAATATCCTCCCAAGTAACCTACCAAACTTTATTACACAGGTTGCAAAAACAGTAAGCTAGTTTGACTTGGCAGCCATAATTTTAAGTATAAATATCCTCCTTAAACTTGTTACATACATGATGTATTTTGGATATCATGGATGTTCCTGGTATAGTATTTGCAATGTTATGATTTGCATTAAATTTGCAAGTGTAGCTGTCAGACTGTGTTTTGGTAACTGAGTGGAATTTACTGTAGTACCATATTGCTTTAGTAATATAACATGGTAATGGTCATGTTGAATTCAGTCAGATTTATTAGGAAGTTGGAGGCTGTTATAGCAAATGTGAAGTGCTTCAAAAACATTACAACAGCAACAGATTTGATCACAGTTGGTTGTTCATTTATAATTATGAATTGATTTAAAATATGCTCACTGTGACGTGAATTCTGAAGTGCTTGTACACTTCTTAGACACATTCATCAATATGTACTTAAGTGTGTTCCAAATTATTAAGTTCAGAAGCCTCTCATCACAAATTGTCTTACAGTTCCATGCAAAGTACAAATTCAAAAGCAGATCAGACAATGCACCGCACATCTTCGCAGTGGCAGACCAGGCCTACCAGGACATGCTGCACCACAAGGAGCCACAACATATCCTGCTGGCAGGGGAGACACTCTCTGGGAAGACCACCAACATGCTGCACTTACTGCAACATCTCCTGTACCTTGGCCAGGTAACAGCACATTGCAGACTGAGGTGAACTTACTCTACAGAGCAGAGCTCTTTTCAACAAGCTAACAGCTACTAAGCCAGTAGAAGAGTACCCTACATTTTATGGATCCCTGAGGTTTATTACCATGTTCAAAAGAGCTCTCAGTTGATCTTTGTCAAGAGCCAGATGAATCCATTCTGTTCTCTTACTATCCTATTTCTTTACAAAACATTTTAATATTATCCTCCCATTGATGCTTGTGTCTTCCACACAGTCACTTCCTTTCAGGTTTTCAAATTAAAAATTTGTATTTATTTTCCATCTGTTCCATGCATGATACATGTCCTTCTCCCATTTATTCCTTGTCATCACCATAATAATATTTGGCATAGCCAATCAGTTATAAATCACAGTTATTCCAGCCTCTTGTTGATAGGTCCAGATACACCTCTCAGCATTCTCTTCTCAGAAATTCCAAATTCATGTTCTTTTGTTATGACAACAGACGAAATTTAAAATTCATACAAAACAAGAGGTAGAATTATAACTTTATATAATTTAACCTTTATGTTTATCTGGGAACTGGAAAGACAAATGGTTCTGAAACAAATTTCAGCCAGCATTTCCAGAATTTAATCCATTCTTAATTTACCTGTGAATATAATTAGAATTTGTTACTGTCATTCCCAAATACTTGAGGTTTGCAGTTTTTTCAGAGGCTGTATTATGTTTTACTACTGCATTCTGGTAATGAGACATGAAAATACACATAGCTGAAGACGAATGTGAAAATTGTGGGTGATGCAGTTGCAGTATTGCTGAAAATTACAATCTTCTGGCATGTGACACCCGTTCGGTAGCACAGATGGTTATTATCTGGCCAGCATGTTACCTTTGTTAGGACAACCCTAAAACACACCACAAGGAGGAGAAATGTTACATATTCACTTTCATTTATTGAAAGAATGAGCAGAACACACACTTTAAAAGTGTGTGTTCTGCTGATCAGTGGCTGTTGAGTATGGATGCCAACTTTCACCTTTATGAGATGGACTTCATTGTCAATTTGTATCGCATGACAGCCTGAATTTTTCTGGCTAAGCATAGACACTTAAAGTCCTACCAAGTAAACACACAGACCAGCATATGACATGCAAGATCAGTTGCCAGTACATTTTACAGACCAGCATGTGGTCTCATAGGGCAATAAAGGTTAATCTTGAACCCTAAAGGTAGGACACAGGTAGGGGGAATTTGAAAATAAAGTATAGTAGGAGATGTAAATATGTGGAATTCAGAAAGTGGAAATAACATGAATATGGAGAATGTTACAGGGTGAAGACCATCAATCCTTCAATTTTTTATATAATATTTTGAGGGTGATAAAATTACAGAGGATTTTTGAGCAGGATGCATAACATTTCTGGTGAAATTTGATGTACATATGGGATTTGTTTCAAATGCCTCAAGGAAATATACTCCTTTGGAAAGTTAGACAATACTATTAAAAGTGATGTAAGAAACACACATGCAGTTTTTGTGTCAGTTACATTGAATAGTCTTAGGATAGGGTCTGATGCGAGGTTTTTGTAAGTGTAGTGATAATCCTTTACATTCATGAAGTTGAAGAAATTTGCTATCCATCTGAGCGAATGTAACCTTGTGAATGAATACTCACTTTTGTGGAATTAGTTTCAACGGAACTTTCATTTTCCATACCCAAACCCATTTGGAGAATCAACTGAAGCCCATGATTTTTTAGTTGGGTCATAAATACCCCAGTAGTCTTCCTCATATTTAAGATCAGATATTGTACTGGAAGGAAAGTCATTTTTATTTATTCGGTAACTTTTCTAATTTTTATCTAGTCAAAAAGTCAGTTTGTTAATAAGGATTATGTTGTATGCTTTCTTTTGGGTGATTCCCCGGCGTCTGAATTTTATATGCCGACGTTTCGGAACACTCTGTCTGTTCCATCTTCGTAGGCAGGTAGGTGCGTGTACATCAAGGATTATGTTCATTCAGTCCATGCTATCCATTCTTGAGCTTCCCACCTGCTCTGTTAAAGTCATTATCATTACACAAGCTGCTAGTAGAGAAGAAACTACAATAGTATATGGTAAGTCTTCCACAGGGTCTGGACCAAATTGGTGACAATGTGAACAAAGCAATAAGCATCATTCATGCACTGGGTAATGCTGCAACACCATCCAATCCAAACTCAACACGGCACGTGCTGCTACTTGAGCTTACCTTTACAACAACTGGAAAAGTGAGTGGTTCTATATTCAAGCTGTACCAACTGGAGAAATGGCGTGTTACGTACCCAGACAGGTAAGTTTTGAGCAAAGTATGAGCTTCCATCTTGTAGTTACATCAACTGGTAAAATAGAATATCAGTTGTACACAAGAGTAACACCATATTCTGAATTTAAAAACTTAATAACCCTTTGCATTTGTATATCACTTAGATTTACATAGAAGGAAATAACTTTCCACTGTGAACTTGATGCTTGTTTTGTGTGTTGTGTTCATGGCTGAAAGGTCTGTCTTTAGTAAACTTTGTAATACCCTTTTTGCTTGAACGGCAGATGCTGTACCAGTGGGTGAAATACTGGATTACTGCTTCAGGCAAGCACTCAAAACCATCTTCTAATTGTACCAACTGATGACCTGGTAGGTCAATATTCAAGGCGAATATCATTTGGGTGTTGGATCACCAATTTCAAAGTGTATGAATTGGTGAAACAGTGACATACTGCCTGGACAAGTAGCTACTATGAATTAGAATGTGAGACATTATATTCTAGCTAATCAAAGGCAAAACTGGTGCATCACTGTGTTCACCACATTTCACATCAGAAACATTCCCTAACCTTTGAACAAAATGGCAGTGTGTTTGAAACAAACCAATAGGACACAACATATTTTGAACACAAGGCACATGATCTAGGTTAGTGTGGTCAGTATAGTGACTAAGCTGCAGGCTGGATGATCCAGGGTTTGAATCCTGGCATGGGACAGAGATTTTACTTGTCTCCAACAGACCAGACCAGTACAGGGGCCCAACTAGCCTCCTGTTCTGTCTTACTGGAGTTTCTTGCATTGGAGGTAAAGGAGCTGTGGCTAACCACTCACCTCTTGTTAAGGTTAAGAATGAGTAGAACCATACATCCACTCCTGTATGCATTCATTGTGTCTATACAGACAACTGTACCTTTACCTTCACACAAGGCACATAAGTTACAAGTGTCACCTCCAATTTATACAATCATCATGTCATACCACTTTTTACATCCAAGTATTAATGCTTATTGATATTATAACATGGTAGTTCTGTGGCAGTATGTTTACTTTGCTGTGCTACTGTAATCTACAACATGCTTTTGTCACTTCAAGAAATAACCGGGACTGTGGCACAGACTGGGTACTGTCATGTGCACAGAATGTCTGTTTTATCTTGTCCATGAGCATGGCAGTGTTCTGGGACATCCCATGACAACTCCCACGTTGAGGGACACCATAAAGCAACACCCTTTGTGTGTGTGTGTGTGTGTGTGTGTGTGTGTGTGTGTGTGTGAGAGAGAGAGAGAGAGAGAGAGAGAGAGAGAGAGAGAGAGAGAGAGAGAGAGAGAGAGAACACATTACTTTTGTGTGTACAGTTAGCAATGTCAGAACATTCACACCGTCTGATCACCACTATACCCTCCAACAAGAGACATGGCCATACTCACATACTACAGTTAAACCCTGAATTTACATTCCTGCCATCTTGCATTTTCCACAGTTTTACTCACTTTTCATACAGTCCTGGCCAAATGCCCATAACAGAGTGTCACAGATTTTACACCATTATTAGGGGGTTCCTAAATAAGCATGAAATATGGGTTTTACCATAGAAATATTACCAGTAGCTGTGAAAACATGAGTCTCATTCTCAGATTAATTATTTGTATGAACATTGTTCAACAATACAAACAAAGAATGTGTAGATATTGCATGCTTGCTGTTTAATGCTGCCTTCAATTAATGCAGTTCAACAGATGTCATCTGGAATCATATGGCAGCAAAACTGATAGTATCAGGAGCAGTTATCATCAGGAGGGGTGCAGGCCATTCCAACAAGGGGGCATTCTTCCCTATCCTGAGTTAATATTCTAAATATTCATTTATTTATGTACAACATATAAGTAGAACATGCATTATATTCTTGAAAGAAAGATAGGTTGGGTCCCCCCCTTTCCATAACTGAGTTGTTAAAGTGGAAACAAATTTGTAAATTTTTCAAACTTTAGAAGGTATGTACTAGTTAATTCACTGTTTTATTTTACTTACCTTTCCTCTTCAAGGTGCTGCATTTCATCACCCAAACATTCTGGAACAGACAGTAAGCCAGTTCATAACTGTGTAAATGAGTAGTCATTTAGTTATCACAGATGATGTATATGGCCTAGTCTTAGTAGCTGATAACATCACTATAAAACACTACACATAGTCATGAAATATGCATTGTACTGATGACAGATTTGTACAGAGTAGAATGACATTTTTTACATGTAACATGAACCCCATTACTGCATTACAAGTATAATACAGGGGGATACAGCTCTTCTGTAATTAGACACTGTGTCATTGGGTGAGTGGTTTCTGATGATTTGAAGCATCATGGTGGTTTCATCTTCAAGAGTCAGGCTATTCTTTGGGCCAATTTTTCTTGGATTGCTCTACCATTGAAGATGTAGGTGTCACAGTCCTTTGAAATGTCAGGATCCGTTCACCCAGTAACACAGCATCACATCCTATAAGACTCGAAACCTCAGCCACACCACTGTGAAAATCTCAAAATTTCACAGCTGTAACACCCATCCTCTGAAAAATTGAAATACATGCTGAAAGACATTCTGTCTTTGTTGCAGGGAACAAGCCAACTTCCATATATTTTATTACTTTTATGATGCAATGGAATCCAGTGGCCGCCTAAAGCAGTATGGTTTAGATGCTGGCCATAAGTATCGTTATCTCCGCAGGGAGCCACTAGATAACAGTTCTGGCAATGTTCTTGGAGTTAGAGAGGATCCTAAAGGGAATGCGGAGAAGTTCAAAGAGCTGGAAAAACATCTGATTCATCTTGGCTTCCAAGACAATCATCTGGAGTCCCTGTGGAACCTGACTGCTGCCATCCTTAATTTAGGAGAAGTGCGTTTTAATAAGGAACAGGAGGAACAAGCGGAAATAGAAAATCCAGAAGCAGCTGCAAAAGGTGAAGAACTGTTTCACAAACCATGTATCGTGTGTGTTTACCCTTTCAATTATTACACTAAGGATTATTTGTTTCTGAACATTATTAATTTTAAAGTACTCTGAAAAGGCACATTTAGAAACTTTTTACAGGTAAAAGGGCAAGAAAGCATGTACTCATCCATCTTACAAGATGACTGTAAATAGCTGCATAAGTTCCATATTTGTAAATGTACTCAGTAGTAGTAGTAGTGGTGGTGGTGATGGTGGTGGTAGTGGTAATGTGGTTGGTATGATGACTAGGCTACGGGCTGTATGATTGTATGATGTAGGATTCGAATCCCAGTAGGGACAAGAGATTTTTCTCTTCTCTAAAACAATGAGACTAGCTCCAGGACCTAGTGTTCTTTCCCAGGCATAAAGTGGCCAGGGCGTGAAGTTAGCCGCTCACCTCCATCTAGGGCTGAGGTTAAGAATGAGTGGAGCTATTCTGCTACTCCCCATATGTGCCTTCATGGCGTGGACATGGAAAACTTTACATTTTTCATTATGCTGTATTCATACTGGGACATATGTGACCTATTCAACATCCTTGGCTTTGTATGATACTTTAAAAATGTATGGACTGTATAAATGTTATTTTATTCTATTCTATTCTTTTCTATTCTGTTCTACTGTATTCTATTCTATTCTATTTTATTCTATTCTACTCTACTCTACTCTATTATTCTATTCAACTCTATTCTATTCTATTCTATTCTATTCTATTCTACTCTACTCCTGTTCTATTGTACTGCAGTCCGAGTAACTGTTGCTGTTGGACCCATCTGACTGGATGTACAGACTGTATGTGTATAATGTTTACCAGCAGAAATTACATAGGAGAGCTAGGCAAAGTAAATGGGACGATAATATTAAAATGGATTATAATTGTGAGTGGTATGTTCTAGTGTCAGAATCATCTGTATCACATATAAGTGCCTCACTAAATTAAAAAAAAAAATACTTTCTGAAGCAAAATTCTTTTCTACCATCTCAGCTGTCAATCTATTCAAAATCTCTGTCATTTTCCTGCTTGCAAGAATTCTGATATGTTTACATATCAAGTTTGTAGGAATAACTTTTGGGTCCTCATATACCCACTGTAAAACTGAAACACATTCTAATAATAGTGGTTATTTCATTGGCTGAATCATTTCCATTTTTTGTTTTTATTATGGCTTCCAATTCTGAGCACTGAACATGTGGCTGTTCCCCCTTCCCCCCATATTCTCATAACAACAGAATGCCATATTTTTTAAAAAAGAAGATAGAGATCCGATGATTACGTGGAGTTATGTCACATTTGTTGCATACAGAGTAGACTAGAAGGAATGCCATAAATATTGGAACTGTAGTTTCAAGCCTAAAGAGTGTTGATGCTTTTGTGTGAATTTTGAGGGTAAAGATGCAGATCTGTTTCTTTCCCTCAGCATGTGGGAAAGGAGAGTAGCAGTGTCATGTACAAGTGAATGGACTGAACATGTCTGCAGTCATGGTACAGTACAATTCTGTAGGATTATAATAATTCCAAATGAGGATCATGAGTTTGAATTCATCCCAGCACATGGGTAGATGTATATATCTGTGCTTGTGTTTTTTGTTGTCCTGCGTCAATACAGATCTCACATTTGGCCAGCCCTCTGGCCAGGGAGCCCTACCAAATTGCTGACAAATAAATTTTTTAGGGGGAGCCTGTGGGCTGAATTCATGACAACAGGGAATGTATAATAACTTTGCACTGTGCACCCTTCAGTACACAGGCTTTCAAACCTGATAACAAGAAACTTGATTCTGAAGGAAGAAAGACGTCAAAATAACAGATTTTGCAGTTGCAAGATATTATTTGCCAGTATTAAGCTCAAGGTTTCTTTGAAGTTAGCAGAAAAAATTTGTTGTATATCTGAGTGACTAGAAAGAGCAGTGTAAATGCTGAATATAGAATCACCTTGCGAGACTGTACCTTAGATTGTATATGTCAAGGAAATGAATTTGTAGTGCTGTGTTAAGGTTGTCCCATATAGTTTGGAAGAACACATAGTAACAGGTGAATTGCATCTTACAGGTATAGCATGTAGGAAAATCTGTGAGATAAATTGCAGAACATGTTTATAATTACAGTGGCCCGTCTGTTGAAAGTGGATGAGCAGAAGTTCTCATGGGCTCTTATCAACCACTGTACAATCCAGGAAGGAACTGCAGTGACACTACGGCACACAAAACCAGAAGCTGAGGTAGCTAGGGATGCCCTCGCTTGTGGTATCTACTTCAGAATTATGGACTGGATTGTCACCTTTATTAATCAAAAATTTTGTTTTACAAGGGCAGTCTTGTAAGTCAGTTTCAGTTTCTCATGACACACGGTTATGTAGTTTGACAGTACGTTTCTGTATCTGAAGTACATAGTTCCAAAAATAGTTGTTTATGTTTAATCATTTGATAAGTGTAACAAGGCACATATACTCCCTTAAGTATATAATTCCACAAACAAAATGATAACCCAGAATTGTCTTCAGGTATGATGGCTATAGTACCTAATGAATTCTCTTTGAGGAACATTCCATAAATGCTCTGATTTTGAACAGAAATCCCAGGACTGGGTCTAGGGGGACTTGCCAGACTGAACAGAGTGAGAAATTGAGAGGTGGATAAGATCTGTAGATATGGCCGATCTTCAGTCATGGTCTCTCCATTTCCACACTGGCCACAAATTTGAATTATTTTGTAAACAGAAGTTATGGCAAATATAGTGATGGTGTAATGAGACAGTATTTACCTATGTGTATGTTGTAAAAATATTTAAAAGTACATATTTAAAATTGCTTGCCAAGTTTTGTTATATGGCAGCCAACATGTTTTAAAGTGCAGAATTCTCATTTCATGGATTGTACACTTTCCTTGATTTTACACCATTTTGAGGTAGTCCTTGCAGAAGCATAAAATTGGAGTTTTGCTGTATTCCCATCTCATCTGACATCATACGCCCTCTTCAGTTCAAATACCTTGGTTAATTGAACTTAGAACAAATGAAAGCTGTGATTAGGGCAGGGAAATTGAATCTTTAACACCAGAGTAAATTCACAGAAGTATGAAAATTTTATCACCTTAGTGGTTGTGCAGGAATTACCATATTAACCTGAACGTAAGACAATAATTTTATCCTAATTCATCGTTTTAAAAATGGATGTAGCCTTATAATAGTTCACGTAGTTAATTTTTTTTTTTTTTTTTGCCTGGGGTATTTTCCTGAAAACTGAAGATTGAAAAGAGGGTTGTCTTGTTTTTGAGTAAATGCTGCAGTAGAATCCACATTCACAATAACAAATGGCAAAAATTTATGTTCAGTGACCACAGTGAACAGCTTAACGTATGTTTACTTCACATTCTGCTATGCACTAACAGGCTTCCTGAATGTTGCAGCAGTGACAATTACTCTATCACTTTGATGGACCTGTTTGGTTTTGAATGCTTCAAGAAGAATGGTCTGGAACAGCTGTTCATCAACACCCTGAATGAACAGTTGCAGTTTCACTACAATCAACACATCTTTGTATGGGAGATGGTTTGTACCACACAATTTAATACACCATGTTATAATTTGTTTATTGTCTTAGAAGTAAAACAGTATTTCATATCTTGGTAAACATATTATTGTTTGTAATGATGCTGACACATAAGAAGTCTTCTGGAATGTTCCTTCATTTAACTGCTAAACAGTTACTGAAATTCAGAAGGGTCATACTCCTTCATCTTGCTGGTCAGGCAGTCCAAAAAGTAACTCCTTAGCAGTCACCATGATGTAACATACCAAATAACTTGAAATTTCAGCAACTGGAAGAACCTAAAATCTCACAAGGTTTGGATGCTTTTTAAGAAAAAAGCATGTGTGGCCAATACCCTCATATTCTCTCCAATTTAATCAGGTATTCTGAATAATTCAGAATTAAAAAAATTATTTCCTTAGTAACAAAGATTGCTAGATGGCTGGCTGGATATGTGGCTAGTTATACTCTCTCTGTCCAACCTTATTATCTTTCACTTAATAGTTACCTGTGTTGCCTGTTCACATGATCAGTCACTTGGTGTGACAGGTTTTGATACAAGAACAAAGATGTACTTGCAGTATCAAGTTTTGTAAATCAGTGAGGTGATGGGATATGATCTGGATGATCAAGGTTCAGTTTCCTCTAAGAATGATTTGATTCTTAATTCATTTATCAAGGCTGTCTCAACTCATTAACTTATAAGTGTGGCATGTCAATTTCTGTTTTGTATTTATACAATTTATAAAATGAACAAACATGCACAAGTATTCAGATTTGAAACAGATTATTTTAAAGCTGCCCATACTGTGCATTGTTTAAACCAACCAAATGCATGTCTTTAACACTTACATATAATTAATACTGTGCATTTGGTTGGTGCATTAAAGTGATTACACTGAAAAAGATTATTTAATATGTTAGCAAACATGGGGAAAAAAATAAAAATAAAAAATTATAGTCTGAAAACCTGAAGGAAAGAGACTATTTTGAAGACCTAGGCCAGGGCTGGTGAACCTATGGTATGCGGAAAAATTTCCTTTCCATGCAGCGTTCACTGCTGCCCTCCAATTTTTTTTTTTTTTTAACTGGCCTCTAT
>Ga0209628_10000786_pt1 | contig 19821 bp, 7 predicted proteins | sample TergutCu122P4_FD_187285 | JGI IMG/M metagenome (GOLD analysis project Ga0209628, IMG submission 187285) | Cubitermes ugandensis P4 segment gut microbial communities from Kakamega Forest, Kenya - Cu122 P4 (SPAdes) (version 2) | ecosystem: Host-associated > Arthropoda: Insects > Digestive system >...
CTTGTGTAGTGACTTCCTAGATTATGCTGAGCCATTCTTCTAACTTCAGTCCTCATAAATTCCACACGGAATTCAGGTACACTCTGTACATTGCTGTGGTACGAATAAGTTAAATATGATTTACTATTAAAACAATTAACTTTCACAGCAGGTGCTTTATGGTTTCATCAGTTAGTAATTTCTGTACAAGCAGGGAGACAGAGAGGGAGAGAAACCAGCATGTTTAAAATATTTTCACTGGTTTAAATCAAATAATTATTTTCACTCACTCAGCATATCGCAGTTGTGTGTACATTACTCGGCATACACAGTCGCTCGCTGAAACACTTTCCGCCAAAAACAATCTGTAATTCAACACAATAATCATGTTCACATCGATAAGACAAGTGTGTGCTATAGAACATGATAGCGATTCGTTTTTAATTTGCTTCAAATGAAATAAAGATAAAAGCGACAATTGAGTATGAGACTGAAAATAATGCACTCGTACAATTCATGTTTTATTCACTACGGTACTCAATCATTCATGCAAGAGAATTTGAAAAATACTTATACTTAGCAAGTGAACAGAAAGCTGCTACAAACCATAAATTTCACGTTCGAGTCTGGATAATTTTATGGCTTAAATAGCTTGATTATGAACTGCAGAGAAACGAAACGACAGGGACTTAATTGTATTAGCAGACGGTCACATAACCTTCCTTAAAGAAATGAAGAAAAGCAAATGAAGGGAAAAATCAAGCAAAATAATAGTCAGCTGAACTGACATTAGAAGTCCTGCTTATTAGCTCATACAACTTTTCTTTCTTTCCTCTTTGCTTATGAAAATCGAAACAAATGAGCATAATAAAGACAGGCAAGTAAGAAAGAAGGAAAAAGAATGAAAAATGGGAAGAAACACAGACAAAATGAGGCTTCATTCACACATTAAGTAATTAACTCATCAGAGCGTAGGAACTCTGAGAACTTAACTGTAGCGTAACGACAAGGAGACCAAACAGGATAGGTTCTGCGTAAAGTTAACCTCGATGCTGCCAGGTATAAAGCAGTAATTTTCACCACTTCCAACAAACTACACATACAGTTCAAAGCGAAAGAGAATTCAGCATACATTGTTGGTCCGTTACGTTAACCTAGTGACAACAACGCGCAATCAACAGATCCTTCTGCGTCCCTCGTCATGTCAGTTACCCTGCACACTGCCAGATCTTTATGACTGGTGTGTGTAATCCTCCTTCATTTAACTACCGTAAAAATATTTTCTTTAATTTAACAATTCCAAGAAACAGAAGGCAAGGCACTATGGGTATAACGTAACACTCAGGCGGGTTAGCGTAACAATTTTTTCTGTGAAAAACAAAAACTATTGAATAGTATACGTGCTTTTCTGCGTTCTTGCCTTAGACCGCATGCAAATCGCAGCTTTCTTGCATCGTATTATTTATCATCTCTGGCCCGTATGATTTCGCCATATTCTTCCACATTATCTCATAAACAGCAAGGTTTTCGCAAAAAAAAAATCTTTTGAACATAAAATGTTTGTTTTGATTTTCTTTACAAATTTTGTCTGAAACATTCCTGATTCTAAGAATAATTCAGCAAGATATTATAATAAAAGTATATAGATCTTCATGTACAGTACCCGTTATTAATGACAGTTTTGAATAAAACTTGAATTTTCTCGACAGATTTCCAGAAATCTTCAAACGTCATATTTATTACAGTCCGTCCAGTGGGAGCAGAGTTTTTTCATGCAGGCGGACGGACGGACAGATATGACAAAGCTAATAGTCGCTTTTCGCAATTTTGCGAACGTGCCTACAAGCCCATAGTCACCCAACTGACGAAGAATACTTGTCAGCCCTACATTATCTAAAGTGCAACTATTATCCCTATTACTTTGTTCTCATTCACTTCATAAAATTCGGACTATCTCATCTCATGGAGAAGTGTTCATGAAAAAGTAATGGCCGAAAAGACAGACAAGAAATTCACTCTTTTATGAAGCTAGAAGTTGTGTTACCGTGTTCGCCAGCACCTACCAATTGGGACACTAAAAGAAATGTTTCATTCCAAACTCGTCACCTAATACTTTGGTGTTCAAAGGCCCTTAATGTTGACGTAAACCGCAATGATACACCAGGGTGATAAAAATGCACTACACGTACGAGTGTGTGCAGCACCATAGCGGTCAGAATGTAACACAGAAATGGCCCAAATTAAGCACATGTGCACAGAGTAAACGTCTCCAGCCGATCACTGCCCCACAACAGCTGATGCTACTTGTTGAGTTCATCGATGCACATTAGCATCTGTTAAGAGGACTGTAGTCCTTATCAGGCGCTCTTCTGCATAAGACAATAGAACAAAGCCTGCTGTGTAACCCCATCTTAGTGGAACAACTGAATATGTCACAGGGGATCTTTCCAGCAGAGTTGCTGGGGCGATTTGCCAGCTCACTGTGCAGTATATTTAATTTTACAGAATCGTATTAGTGCACGCACTCCTATAAGCTTCCCAGCAGAAACCCGACAGACAGTTTCATTTTGTTACGTTCCAAATTCTGTGTATTAATTAGGTGTATAAAATTTATCAATAACAATAAATTCACCTTGGTTGTTTGAATTTAATTTTACTATTTAGCGACAACCTATATGTTTCGGCTACTAATGTGGCCATCTTCAGTGTGGTAAGTGCAAGAATACAAATATATTTATAGTGTGTCGGGATCACTCCACAGTCCATATCATAAAATCTTATGCCTTTCGGACTGGATTCCATTCTTCTAATAGAAAGAAGTCTTTTCGCTCCCTGTTTTCAGATCTGAAAGAACTGCCATAATAATTACAGTGGGCCTCGATTGTCGATTCGCCAGGGGCTCTAACAGGTTATCTACGATTTATTCCTAAATACTGCCAGATAATTTTAAACCTAAAACGTAGTTTAAGTGGAATTAACGGACACCAAATTTTCTCTAACTTGCATTGAAATTAAAAATATGCGACTTTTTTTATGACAGTGGACAGTTCACATAACGACATATGTTAAGGCGTAGAGTAAACCGATATAACTTAATTTCACATATCTAGCTGGGTTATACAAAAGGTAGTACTAACTACAATATAGCAAACTATATTTCTCCACATTAGCACAGCAGTTTTACACGATGTCAGAAGCATATGCTTGGTCTTAAAATGAAATTGCTTTGTATCAAAATACTTTGCCGTATGACTACTTTTATTGTTTGCTTAAAAATTTAAAGACTAAATTACCCACAACTAAACTTTGTCCCTTCTTTTGCGCGGAGTTTAAACTGGTCTCCCACATTATGAGAAGAATCCAGGCAGATTGAGTACAGTCAGCTGAGAAGTTTGGACCAAAAGGGAAGGAAGTGAAGGGGGGATGGAAAAAACTGCATTATGAGGAGCTTCATTATTTAAGAAAAGGAAAGCAATCCCTGAACAGGCCTGGACAGGACGTTAGGTTTCCAAACTTTTGTAGCTCCCAGAACTTTTAGATCCTCGGCATATGAAGATGGCAAGGTTGTCAGCCTTATGCATCGGTCACCTTTACCCCTGCAGATAAACCTGGTAATAATTTCTGTTAGAGGCTGAGTCGAACCCAGGGCCAAAGCGCGGCCGGAAGAATTGAATCAATGAAGAATCCCAATGACCGCATTGGGAATCGAACTCATGACTTTCAGGCCTCAACCAACTGCGCCACCGTGTACCCCTTCATGATTTGCCCTCACCGAAAAATACTGTTAGCTTGACCAAGTCAAAGAGGACAAGATGAGTGAGGTACGTGGCAAGCATAGCACAGATAAGAAACAGCCTGAGGTTATAAAGCTTGAAAAATATATTATGGGTAGGAGTGGCCTGCACTGGAATTGTGAGGTTTGGGAAAGACAGCGGTGAGAGGCCTTTCTTTCGGGTTACATAAAAAGCCGGAAATTATTTGCCAGTTAAGAAACTATTAGCGTCTCCAGAAGGAATGTGTCAGTCATTTATTTATTAAGTTAGTTAGTTAGTTAGTTAAAGGTGTTTTTATGGAAACTAAAGTCTAAAAACGCGCTGAATTAGTCAGTCAGTTAGTCAGGTTCTTATGTAGTTAGTTAGGTAGGTAGATAGTCAGTTAGTTCCTTCGAGAGTTACTTAGTTCAATCTGTTTTTGTGGAAAATGAAGTCTAACAATGCGCTGTAAATAAAAGTTCGATTTTCATAAAAGGCTGGTAACTTGACGGATCATTCCTTCATCGAGAAACTTTTTCACGTACAGTTGGTGGCCTACCGTATTTATTGCAGCATCACATAGTACGCTGAATACCACATGGCAACTGGAAGGCGACGCTCTTGTGCACAACCCTATTACAATAGAGTGCATTTACCAGCAGGAGAGAGATGTTTGTCCTGTAAAGCAATGGCGCTCAACAGCCATGTCCGTTACTTTAATATTCCCCCACCACGGTTCTTGAAATTCATGTTCAAGCTCCATATATACCACATCAATCAACCAACATCTCACATCCATTTACTGCACTCAACAAAAAGACAAGAACGAAAATGTGTACATAAAGCTTTAGAAAACTCTAAACGTAGCTTAGTAATCCGCTATAAACAGAAGTTGAGTGATTATAAAACAGGAAACAGAAAAGTAAAATTTGGGCTATCACAGTGATCTGTGCTACGATTACTGTCTTCTGCGATGTGGGGCCCTGCAGCCTGGTAGATGGATGCCAGCATGTAGGACAAACTCACTTCTATCTCCCTTTAAGATGAATGAGATTTATTTATCAGAAATGTAGGCACCAAATTGTATTGCCTCATACCCCAAAATAAAATCGCAATCTAAGACCACAAATTATCCCATAAGCAAACCACACACAATAACTTTTATTAAAAACAATTCTGTTTCTACAAAATTTCGCTACACATTTAGGCCATTTGGTTCATAATCCAGTAAAGCAGTTAATAAAATGTGCAAAAAAAATAGAACCTATATTTAAAGACGCCTCTTTCATATCAAGCGCTATCATGTTAATAAAAAGCGTGACAGTAAATAACAAGTAGCGAATGTTTGTAAAAACAGAACTGTTGTTATAAATAAAAACAGTTCTTTTGGCTGGATTGTTCGTGGAATAAATGAGTTGCGACAAACAAAATATCGTCTCCTAAAACCAAATGGGCGACTTTTAGTAAGGTAAAAGGCTTAGGGAGATCCAGACGTAGATGAGCGGATATCAACTCTCTTTTACCGTAAGCAGTAAGTCAGCAGGTTTCTTCAAAACGTCGGAACCTGTGTACCAAACTACACGGCGTTTGACCGTAACATATTACGAATATTGACAGCCCCAAGAATCAAATCTCAATATTCGAGAACTTTTTAATACATTAGAGTGTAAGGTTCAGAACTGATTCATCTTGCTGAGAATACGCACCGGCCGTGTCATATTTCGAGGCACCACCCCTGTCATCTACCTCAAAAGGTTAACATTGGCTTAGTACAGAGAGCGTGTAGGCCGGGCGAATGTCAAACCAATTTCCTCTTTTAAATCAAATTGCCAAATAAATATTGAAACTGCCAGTGAAATACATAAAATTTATTTCTGTACATTGGAAACATACAGGCCTGTGTCGTCTACGTAATGTGTGGCCGGTGGTTTAGGTCAAATATTGAGTGACCTGATATTTTTAATTTCGGCTACATTACGTCACCACACAAAGTACACGCGCTATGCTGTAACCCGACTGCACGGAATCTCTGAAACTCAACACGCCTCCTTCCCAAACAAATCATCAGTTATTCATAACGAACTACACGCCGCAAGGTCTTTCTTTAAAATATGACACTCACTCACCTGCTCCAGACCATTCTTCCTCGTGTGTAACTTTAAGTTCATTATTCTACCGAAAAATCACTTTATTGCGCCCAATCATACCAATGCAGTCTGAAAGAGATTACCTTTGTCTGAGATTGAAGTTGTGTTGCCTGATAAAAATTATTGACTTTGCGGAGAACTTTGCTTCCCCTATCTACGGCGTAACATTTACTTCAGCCTCACACACCATATAGCCTATCTTTAAACATTAATTTTAATATTACCTTCCAATCTATGCCCAGTTATTGCAAATACACTACCCTCGAAAAAATTTCTACAGTTTTATTATAACTCAGATACGTGCTGTATGTCCTGTTCATCGTATTTTCCTCGATTTGGTGGCCATAATGATATTAAAACAAAGGTAACGTGTTAATAAAAAGTTTCTCGTTAGGTAATTGTATTACCTTGTGTAATTTCCTGTATTATCCCAAGTATTTCTGTTTGCACACTGGCCTCACACACTTTCCAGTCTACGAAGGAGTTTCGAAACGTAAGGTAAAATCTCTTTGATGCCGAGAACTTTATTCTGACTTTAGTGCATATGTGGCACATGGGTAGCAGATGGTATACATAACACTTCCAAGCAGTCACCACTGATACTTACGCATCTGTCACATCGTGGCAGCGAGACTTGCAGCCCTCTGTAGATAAAATTAGTTGAAATTAAAATTTCCGGACGCGATATTGGGACTGTAAGGAGTGCGGTTCTTAACCTCCCAGCCGTATTGCTGCAACAATTCAGATGTCGGTTTGGCAGTATGAGGCCCAGTTTTGCCTCTCTGCCTTGAGCCCTTAACAAGCAATCGGCTAGCAAGCATTTTGCAACTGACGCCGACGTGAAGCAAGCTGTCACCTCCATGCTACAGCCATTTTACATCAATTTCTTCTACACTGACATATAAGTCTTAGTCCCAAGGTGGGACAAGTGATTAAATATCAATTGTGACTAAGGGGTGTGTGATGTTTATCATCTGTTACCCACGTGCCATGTACACATCGAAGTTAGAATAAAGTTAACGCATCAGAATGTCTGCTGTTTATCTTTTTTTTTTAATTTCCTTGTTTGTACTCTATACAGAATCAAAATCTCTGTTAATTTCATTTTTCAATTTCTTATAGCTTATATCTACAGGCACGTCACGACGTAATGTATGTATTCCCTTAGAAGAAAACTAAACATCTACTCCGCATTCACGGCGTCTAATTTCTATATTTTCCAAAATTATTTCCTTGTTTATTCTGTTCATTGTACCTTACTTTACGGATATCTGACTGGCATTATTAACGTCGAAACTAGTTCAGAGCACTAAACAAATAAAATCAACATTTGGCCTCCCTTTGCCCTTGACTAAAGTACAAGCAACTAAGTAAAACTTGTTGATCATTTGGTAGCTAGCATAAAGCCCGCTGAAAGCCTAATGCAAAATTTTTGAAAAGAATTTTCGTCAAAATAACATAATTTATTAACCTGAAATTTCGAATGTGCTAAGTCAAATATACAGAATATCATTATTTCGGGAAGGCTGAATTTTGTAAATTCAACTCAATCACAAACGTCACTGGTGCTATTAACTGCTCGTATTCATAAATATTTTGCAGCGTGTGTAATTACAGGACAGAAACCCCAGATATTTAATATTTACTCTGTTGTTTCAGGACGTAGTGTGAACTGCGGACGTTATATGTTGATATGTACCTTACGATTACAGCGAATGATACATCGGACGGGATGTGGGAGGCAGGATTCATCGTCCTGAATTGAGAAGCTATTCAAACTGAAAAACTGGACAAGGGAAATTCACAAACATTATTTGGGCCCTGGAACTCACTAAAATAAAGCGGAGATATTAATCACTATAAAACATTGTCGCCTAATTAATAAGAGCTTTGGACACACAAAATACTTACTATACACCGTGTCTTTATTACAAAAAACAACATACTCATGACGTTCGGAGAAACAGTCGCTGCTTGTTGCGAGAATTATAAAAAGAAACTAATACATTAGAGTCAGTCAATAAATACAGAAATCCATTACGATTAAACAGGCGGTACAAAGAACCAGGGCCTTAATGCTGTGCCTTAAATTGTTAAACCTGTCTGCGCTTTCAAGTAGCTTTATTGTATCATTTGTAATGTAAGGAGGCAAGATGCTTTGAACATGCAAATGGCGGAATTGTCTATTTCAGTTTCCTACAAACAATCATATTCCTTTCGTCTGCAGTGCTACATAGCCTGCTTACGGTTCGTGTCTCAGCCACTGAGCTTCTGCTACAAGGAATCGATATATCACTGTGAGGGGGCTTGTAGGGGCTTTCACAATGGTAGATCGCATAATGGTATGTTAAAACAACGTAGGAAATGTACTTGTAACGTAACGTTCAGACGCTTTCGTATCTTTATGTACTGGTAGATTCTAAGATGGCTGTACACTTTAATCCAATGTGGTTAGACATTTTGTTACGGTTTATACTTATACACATATTAGAGAATGTGTTATTATTATTATCATCATCATTATCATCATCAGGGTCTCATGTTTATTTGAAGAACTTACTGCTTTTATGTCTACGGTAAATTTGCTATTGTTGTTTTCGTTTTTCTTGAAGGTATGTCCTACATAACCTCAAAATTTCAACCCGTTTAAATATTTTGTAATTTGCGACAAACAAAAAAAACCAATATAATTCATACCCCAACTCATAGGCGAATTCCTACTTATATACAGTAAAAATTAAATATTATATTTCCATGTTTCACTTTTCCTTCATTACGAATCACTAAAAAGTCAACAAGACAAAATCAATAATTGCATACGAGAGTAAAGTCACAAAACCAAGTTTACGTGATCGATTGTTACGTCACAAGACAACGAATTACAATCGATCGTTTGTGGCACCATATTATTATGTAATTATAATGAAGTCTAAATCAATAAGTAGTAAATATTACGACTGTACAAATTTGCCTAATAATCCGTCGTACGAAATATATCTTAACCTTAAATGTAAACGGATCGAAAGCAATAAGTATCAAATACTATTACTTTATGTATCTTTCTATTATTTACCCAGCAAGCAAGTCGAATATTCTGAGCGCCATATTGTGTTTGATGATGTATGAGCTATCTAGGTATGACTATGTGACGTAATTATCTCATAAACGGCAAACATTTAGGACGGAAAAATGTCTCTGACATGAAACTGTGTATTTTGATTTTCTTTAAAACTTTATCGGGAATTTTTCACCTTGCAAGAAAATACAGCGAGATATTATCATAAAATTTCTCTGGTCTTCAAGAAAAGTTCTTTTTTCCTCTTATTAAATCTTCTTAAAATTCTCTAAATTTTTAAATACAAGTCACCAACGAAAGAGTTCGCGAAAATCAGTCCATTTGGAGCCGAGTTGCTCGGTGCGGACACACGGACACACGGATGGTCGGACAAACATGGCGAAGCTAACAGTCGCTATTCGCAACTTTACGAAAGCGCCTAATGAGTAGGTTACAGTTCAAAGTCGTGGGAAAGTAACAAATTTTTGTTTTATAATTAGTGAGGTTCATAGTGGCTACTCTTATTAAGACCAGTCTGGAAATAGCACTTAAACTTTGCAGATATAAATATTTGCCAATGAAGTTCGCCTATCTTCCATTTTTATGGAGGCTGAGAGTAGCTCTTCGTGCACGAAGCCAGTTATGCCACAACTCACAACCACTTACCTCCGAACCATTTTAATGACATATCCATTTCTACATCCCAATAATCTGTTCCTACACCAAATTCTGCATTGTATTCCTCACAGAAATCAATTTTATTAGTAATTTCTTAACTTCAGGGAAATTAATTCATGAAACCTGCTTAAGAAATAGATGGCTTTAAGTACTTACAAAACATCAACAATTTTGCTGCGGTAATTGCAACGTAATTTTTATATAGAATGTGCATAAAACCCCTTCATAATTTGTACAAAGAATGTCCGAGTCCATTCTAAATTTATATAAAGAATGTCCAAGACGCCCGTACGCAATTGCTATAAATGACAGCAATTATAGCTGTTGGCTTCAAACAGCGGAGGGTCTGCTTGGATTCCAGGTCAGTCTGTTTGAATTTTGTGGTGCAAAAAATTGCACTGGAATTGGTTTTCTCTAAGTACTTTGATTTTCTCCTGATAGAAATCATTCCACTAATGCTACATACTTACCCATTCCTCTATAATCGACGCGACAGATAGCGTCGTTACATAGCACAGACAAGTGAACATTTTTCATTGTATTTTTTCTTTCTGTAGAGGAATGGACAGTGAATGGATGACAGCAGTAAACTTCATGGGAGGCAGAGAAAATTTTCAAACAAAATTCTGCAATCATCGATCTACCGTAAAACCAATTCACGGTTTTCACAAAAACTAATAGACATTTTACTAGGACCTGCATTTATACATAATTTTGTGATCATAGTTTCTAAAACATTTATTGTTGCAGTAATTAATCTTCTTCACGTATTGTTATTACTCATAAAATAATAACAAATTCTTCTGTAACTACGTGCTGACTCAACACTCTAACGGTGAGTTACAAAATCAGCATTAATAGCCAAACAACAACATGTACACAAACGAAAAACAAACGGCAGAACACGAAATAGTAATGACTTTTATTGTTATCGTCACTTTTCTTCCATCGTTCTGTCTCTACGACGCTCCGATGCTAATATCGGTCTACAACAAGACGCTACACGGTGGTCGTAACTAATAGGTACGAATCTTCGAACAATTGCACGTCTGAAGGAAAAAAGAACAACCATCGAACATAACTTTACAAAACATTCACACAGCTACATTTTTCGACTCCATGGGTCATAATCAGGCTGGCATTTAGAACATATTAAAAGAAGTAGAGTGCGGTATGTTAGAACGAACGTAATTGGTTCTAGAACCTCTTTCGTTATAGCACCTGTTCGCTCTAGCATACACTGAAGTATATGTATTTAGGTGTAATCCGTTCCAGGCTCACAGCCTAGAGCAAAGTTGCCATCCATCACAACCATTTAAACAGGAAAAATATAAAACAAAATCAAAAATCTAAGTGTAAAAATAATATAAAATGAATTTATTTAACTTTTATACTCTGTACACATAAGCAGATAACTGAGCTAAACTGATAACTGAACTTTACACACGATAACAAAGATGATGACTGACGCTCTAATCAAAGCGGGAAGGCCCGACACGTCATGCGCACGCGCGTGCTACGTCGGCCGATAGTATTCCTCCGCGTTCGTTTAGCATCCTGATTTTATTAATAAAAACTGTCCGTTGTAGCATTCGTTCCTTGTAGCATCGTTCGTTATAGCACATCACACTGCATATAAATTGCATTGTGGAAGTGAGATCCCACTTCTTACAAATATATTTACAATTTCTTAATGCAATATTGAGTACTTCTTTTAATACGTTCTAAAAAACCAGCCTGATGATGACCCCATGGGGTCGAAACATGTAGCTGTATGAATGTTTTACAAAGTTGTGTTCTACGGCTTTTTTATATTTTATTGTATAGTTCAACACAACAGGGTGCATAACTTTAAAATTAATATTGCACATCTATTGCGTATTAACAGTCGTCTATAGCTGTTTCTAGGTATGTGGAAGAAGGTCGGGCTTTTGTCAAATAGTCGAAAGAGGCTTGGGTAGAATTCACACGGCCGATATTATGATTTAAACGACGCACACTGCTCTCTGCTCCCATATTTTTCTTACTCTGATTGCGAGATTTTGGTAATTGGTACACTTCCCGTTCCACGTTTTCCAAAGTTTATGTCCTACTGGAAAAACGATGTCTATCAATGACGTGGTAACGGTAACTGATCTTATCAGGACGGTTATGAGCAATGGTCTTGTCAAAATACTGCGGATCCATTAAGTCTATAATTATAGCTTTCTAAAACATTAGCTGACATGTATTTGTAATATGGTGAATCGTCCTTCGTAACGTTGTAATTTGTGGCAAGCTTTCCTTGCTAACGGATTGTGCCTCCATAGATTTCTGTCGACGCTGAAATTTTGCATCCTGCAATTATTATTATTATTGTTATTATTATTGGTGGTGGTGATGGTGGTCATCGTCGTAATAGTAGTAGCAGTAAATATATCAGAACAGCGAAACCACTGCTCTCTGAACCCTTCCGTGCAATTAACACGAAGAATACAAACAAAATTTACGTCCTGATCATCCCCTCCACTACAGCAGAGGGCGCTTCTATCTACCGAACGGATATGACACTCCCATCTCCACATTTTCCTACAACTTCAAATCTCCGGAGAAGCGAATCGGAAACTGTGGTGTACGGGAACCAATGTTTCTCTATCCGCCTTGAGCGTAATGACTTCACTGAACTGATTCTAACGGAACTTGGTTCGATGCCTGTCTCACTGTATTTTTATGTTTTTACTTTTTTCTTATAAATTACTTGCGATTAATATAAATCCAGTTGAGATAGGTATCAATGGGAAATTTTTAACACCGAAAATAACTAAACTCAGCCTTCATTATGCAAAGAAATATAATTATTTCGGGCTAAATAGACTAAATATACACTCGAGGTTTGATAGACAGATTATAAATTTCGCTAGTAGCTATTATTTTGACCTTAACACAACATTTCCACCCATTTACAGTTCGTAACCTTTCCAGGTGTTTTATTACGAGTAATTACAAAAATTAAAAAGCGATATACAGATTCTTCTCCTGGCACACTGCACCAACCTACACTCCACTAAACCTTAGAAAGAAGCAGTCTCTATCTCTAGTTACAGTTCAAACATCAACTGATCCACTATTATCAAATAAATTAAGATGTAATTTTATGTACATCCTATCAACTACAAGAATCTATTTTCGGCACAGACGCCGCCCAGTGGCTCCTTTCGTAATAGACAGGCTGTTTTTCGCAATCATTAGTATATGGCGCTTATGTCCAGCAATATAAGAATGACATTCTACGTAAAGATTCAAATCTTAGATGTTGATCTTAGATTATATTACAATTAACAAGTCAGGAAATGTAAAAATATCATACAAATACTAGCGCATTCACTCTCTTGTTGTCTACAGATCTTCCATTCCTGAATTCAGAGGTAGCAAATTTCTCCGAAATTTTCTCCGCAATGTCAATAAATTTCCTTCCTACACAGTGTTACATGCAAGGTGACAGTAATCCCCGCCGTCACAGGCGTGATATCAACATTCCATGCCCGTTATGTTTATTCTCCATATCCAGTGTCATGTCCATATGGAACAAACCTCTTCATTTTCACATCTGGAGCACTCTCACCAAATTTCTAATTTTAACAGCAAAATACATAGTACATGATAAAATTGCTAGGGTGAATTCAAGTGCCGTCTACAGTGACGTCAGAACAAAAGTTTTTAAGGTCATGTGACGTAGAAATGTCGATCGCCACTTGAACTAATCTCCAGTCAAGAGGAAATGCAACACAAATGACACGTTTGAGTGGCCGAATTGTACGTCACCGCTTTTATACCTGCATTCATTCTCTGGAGGCGTTGAACTGGTTCTGTATATATGAACCCAGAGACACCTAGTTCGAATCCTGGTTTACTCAGTTGCTTAAGTAATATATTTTGCGGATTCTCTCCAGCAGTCCTGGAGAAGACCGCCATAGTACCTCGGTTAGGTCACGACCACTTTCTTTCAGAAAGTGTTCAACTGAAGGCTGAAAGGTAAGCCTAACATTCAACCCCCTACATGGACAAGTGTTACTGACAGCCTCGTAACGTATAGCGCTTAAAATACAGCGAAATCTGAAAACATTTTATTACAGTTTATTTTTGTATATTTAAAAAGGTTGTCAGCAGGTCACAGGACATAACCGCGATTCGGGTTTAACCTTGTTGGCTTTGAGTAAGATGGAAATGAGGAGAAAAGAAAAAACTCCATGAAGCTTTTGAAGGGAACAGTTATTGAAAAATATTATGGATCCGGAGACAGTCCATCTGTAAAATTTTATATTTTGTTGGCCGTGCATCATGTAATAATTCTTAGTAAATGACCAACGTGACGCACAATTCTTTTCTATGTATTTATTTATATTTTTAACTCTCTACATGTTTCGAGCACATCGTGCTGATGATGAGCACGATGTGCTCGAAACAGGTCACTTCCGACCTGCACACTACACGGCCACCGACAGAGAGTTACAGCTACCAGAGGTTGTATTGACACAATTTGTCTCTCCTGATGATGAGCACGATGTGCTCGAAACATGTAGAGAATTAAAAATATAAATAAATACATAGAAAAGAACTATGCGTCACGTTGGTCATGTACCAAGAGTCCATCTGTAATTTTCAACAACCGCATTTATGACATCCAGCGTCATAAACCTCCAGGAGGAAACGTTTTAAAGTTCCAAATAAAAAAAAGTTTGAGAATCCGATGCACAGTCTGTTAACTATTGTAGATCCTGTAAAACGTGCTAAAACTATTACATATTGATAAGAAATGAGAACCACGGCTTCGCACTTCAGTACAGATGATTCTGATGGAAATAAATTATGACTATCCACAAGCCACTTCTACATGAATTTTAACGAAGACAAATGATAATTTGAGTATTTTTGTGATATCATTTGGACGATAACACACACACACACACACGCATATATATATATACATAATATTATATAATTCTCCACTCAACGTCTAGCTCCCCAGGTCTTGCTGTCTCTTCAGGTTCCCAACAAATCTGTAGTTTTTATTTCTTATTTTCCCGTGTGAATCAGGATACTCCAACAAATCCCATACTGGTCTCAGTCTACTGTTTTCTTGGGTGTCAGGCTGTCTTGCTTAAAGGAACATACAAACATCTCGAAGGACACCGCTTTCTCCATCTTCAGAAAATCTGTTTTTAATTTTGAAGTATCTCTTTGTAAATTGTAAAATGTAAAGAAAAGACTGCCAGTACTTTCAGTCATTTTCTATAATTACTTTCAATTGTTTCCATTTTGTAAAACAGAAAATCCTGAAGCCTTTCACAAAGCTCGCACGGTCTGCGTGTGCCCACTGTGTGTCTGCACATACACCCGTCCCAGCCAGAGTTAGTTGCGTATAAAAGTTTAGCACAGTTGATACAGGGAAAGCAAATCCGTTCAGTGGAAACATTTCTGAATACACTTTCGTGAGGCTTATATTTACACTGAGATAATAATTACGTGACGATGTACGTCGCAAATACGTTTTGACTAAACGACAACAAAATATTTTCTGGTTTTCAGTCAAACACAACAACGCATTGTCTTTTATTTTTTCTTGACGACATGTTTCGATCAATTGACCATCATCAGGCCATCTTTACAAAACTTAGAATCCGATGCATGCAGTTCAAATAGCATTCATGTAATAAGGGATCCATGAGACTTACAAATGTATTAGAATATATTAAAGTAGTATAAAATGCATGATTTTATAGCCTTGGAATATCAAAGTTTTTGTAATACTAAGCAATGTTTGGAAGCTGCAACGAAATTCATATAGAGTATATATTTTAAAGCTTTTCAATTTAAGTAGGATAATGTTTTGTTATTAAAATATATGTAACTATTGTTTAATCACAAGTTATTGCACATAATGTAAAGCCAAGAATGTATATTAATTTCGTTGCAGCTTCCAACAATTGCTTAGTAATACAAAAACATTTATATATCACAGACTATAAAACATGCATTTTATACTATTTTAATATATTTTAATACATTTGTAAGTCTCGTGGATTCCATATTAAATGAATGATATCTGCACTGCATGCACCTTATTCTAAGTTTTGTAAACTGATGATGGTCAATTGATCGAGACATGTCAAGACAAAAATAAAATAAAATACGTTGTTGTGTTTGACTGGAAACCGAAACGATTTTGTTGTCTTTAGTTTAATAAACACAAAGGGATGTCCTCTACAAAAATATTTTGATTGGGACAATATCAGAAAAAAAAGATCGAAAACACAGACCTATAGAATGACGTCCGAAAACAAAGCCCTTTAGTGAACTGAATTACGCCACGTTGAACTCTTCATTCACATTAAACAAAGAGTAAAGTCGCATTCACCTGTTGTTTAGTGTTGTTTTATATTCCAGCCTCTTAAAAACGGTGAAAATCATAACTATATAACGAACGAATAAACCATAAGAATACAGTGTTTAATGTCATTAAGCACGTTACAAAATATTTATTTATTCATTTATTCATTATCCTATATAACATCTCTAATGCATGCTTCAAAGTCGTGTTGTATTCTAAATCCAATCAGTAGTTTGTGTTGCTCTTGACGTTGGGTTGAATGAAAGTGCGAAAGGTCATTACTGTTAGTTTAGTGTACAAGATCAGAATAGTGAGCACAGCCTCAGTATTGCGCAGTTCTTTTAGAAATCCTAAGGCGTGTGGTAAAAAATGTTACTGAACTATACAAAGCGTGTGTTTTACGCTCTTCTGTAAAGTCTACTCAAAATAGTTTTGATTTCGATAAATATTTATTTATTATTTTTGAAATGAAAACATATTTAAACAACCAGAATCCAAGATATAATCTTAATACCAATACATTTTACATCTGAGATGTCAATAACGTTCATGTAACAACTTGGTAATATAAGCATTTTTCTCTTAAATGTTTTTATAAATGGTTTCCTGGTAATATCTCCTACAAGTCGAAAACATTTATCACGTGTGTTGTCAATAACCTTTTTAAATAACTACAGTTTTGATCGACGGTCTCCCTTTTGTTTACCTAGTATTTAGCCATTCACCTTCAAAAAGCGCGCAGAAACGCATATACGTCCTCATGTAACGTGGTTGTTACAATTGTCCGAACTAAACCGAATATAAAATACCATACCAATTGCTTGTAATATTCTCCAAAATCAGATTTAATTAAAATCCTTTCGATCATTTTCCAGTTGTTACGTGAGGACAGATGAACAGAGAAAAAAACATAATAGGTGCATCCATGGAGGTTAGTGGCTCCAAAACAAACAGATTCAAGGGCCAAAACTCTTAAATCTGAGACTGAAATCTACAGAGACATTCTGGAACTGCATTAATGGTACAAGGTTACAGTCCCGTTGCATCGCTTTATAATTCTACACATCTACAGGTGTTCATATTGTTATTTTATTTTATTTTTGTGGCTTTTATAACTTGCAAGCTGATTTTGTTTTTAGATCTAATATAACTTTCTTGGGTCTCATCTCAAAAGTTCGTATCGTCGTCATGCTTGTAATTATCAGCATATAGTCAAAACTCCGTGCATGATGCACGTAGAATATGCTCTGATCCACTTCCCTAATAAACTTCACTTGCTTAGCTCTAATGGTTTATCTGTTACAGTCGTACAACCGCTAAGCTTAATAATAAATTCGCTCGGCCGCCAGGTTGTTATTTTACGTTACACAAAATCATAGCCATAAAAGAAACTGCATATTTTGTCAAGCTTTATTACCATGCATAACTTCAGAAACTCAAAACAAGCATCGCTTCCGTCTCAGATTTTTCCGTGTGCTTCACATTATTACTGAGCATAGTAAATTAATAATTATAAATTTTGAAATTCCTTCAAAAGTACAAAGTTCGTACAAAGTTTCATGATAATGAATTTATTAAAAATGGCGCAAAATTCAGTTTCACTCTATGCTTAACAACACAAAGGCCGTTAGTACGACAATTCCATCGTCGAAGAGCGACAGCGCCGATCACAGTGGCCGCGCGGTCTAAGGCGTGTATCTGCTGCCGATCGCTTGCTGGGATTGTGAGTTCGAATCCCGTCTGGGGTATGGATGTCTCTATCTTGTGAGTGTTGTGCGTTATCAGGTAGATGTCTGTGTGTCGGGCTGATCACTAGTCCAGAGGAGTCCTACAGAGTGTGATGTGTCTGAGTGTGATCGTGAAGCCTCGATAATGAGCAGGACCTAGGCCACTATGGGATGTTGCGAGAAGGAAATAAAAATGTGGGACAGTATGTTCAAGTGTTACCGAAAGACTTAGAAAATGTGTCGATGTAGAAAGGGGACACATTGAAAATTTAGAACAGTCAATAAATCCATGTATTTCGTTATTAAAGTTCAGCTCAAATAAGCTTCTAGTTTCAACAGACTTCTGCGCCACCCTGGATATTCTTAGTCTTGTATTTGTGTGTTCTGCTTAAGCGGAACTTCTCTGTGCTTCTTGGATTCACAACACAGCGAATTGAAAATCCAAAGTCAGACAGAAATTTTAAAATAAATAATACGTACAAAGAATTCCACATTCTTGTCTTCAAAACTGCCATTTAATAACCTCGCCAAGCAAGGTTTCATATTTATAAATCCTTCAGTTTTTCGGTCCAGCAGGTACTTTATGTACCCCCAGGTTCAGCATTCAGAAATTCTACAAGTAACATTTTTCTCTATACATCCTAAAATGACTTTTTATATAATCAGAAATAATGTGTTAAACGTGCGGCACGAACTGATTCTTTAAATGTAATACATATTAGTTCCCGTCTTGAAAGGGTTCACGTGTTTGCATAGACGTGATACTGGATCTAATCAGTACGAAGTGCAATCCAGTCTACATATTCACTCGTAATTTCTGTACGACCCAAAATTAATGACGCCTTCTTTGTAAGACTCATAAGCGAGGTAGAATGTAATTCCGATACTTCATCTCACTTAGATACCAATAAATATTCTTCTTACAGTAGTTATAGTCTAGCCCTATTGCGGTACTTGTACGTCTGGTACAGGTTACCAGCGTTCTGGAGCAACACACTGCCTCCGTCTTCTGAAGAACTAAAGCTATGTGGCATTATAACAGACAAGCGTATAACAACCACTTTCACAGATGCAAAAACTTAAACTGTTAAACGCGACAACCCTCATTATCTAGCCAATTAAGTAACAAAACGCAGCACAGTACTTTTAGACGAACAAATACTTGTTCAGCCAGTGACGAATGTCACGGTATTTTATCAAGCCTAACGTGCATTACCATGACAAAAAACCGCCACGATTCCTTATTCTCAGCCAATTAAATCCAGTCCAAATCTTCATACCCAATTTCTGTAAGATCTATAGGATGAGCAGAAAGTCCCTGTCCACCTGTGCGTTTCAATATACAGGAAGTGGAGAAGTCCCTAACAAAACACTTCAGATGTCATACGTAACCTCTAACACACGCCCGCTAGGGTCATTACCAACACTAGTTCTAAAGGTTAGTACTGAATCTGGGCAACAACATCCCTTTGTGCTTGTTAATCAATAGCAACGCAATGCACACAGACACAACACCCGAACCTTATATGTTCTTTTATTATTATTTCTCTACGACACATTTCGGTGGCTCATTCGACCAATATCAGGTAAAGTATAGCGACACGTAAAGGAGAAATGTGCTGTATAAGAGGCCTTCCCTTCAAAATCAACCTGATAAAATATATTAATTCTCAATAAAGGAACAATAAAAACATAAAATATTCAATAAAATTTGCAACTAAAATCCAAAGTGTTATAGAGATGATGTTAAAAAGGCTTCTGTATGTTATAGCAAAATACTGTTGTGTGGATATGAATCATGCTACTGACATTGTTGTTGCGACCTCAGTTAGCAGTGCAGCACTGTTAAAAATAATCAATTTGTAAACATATTGGGACTGCTTAAAATTAATTTATAACAGAAGATAATTAAAATATATTGGCACTTAAGGATTACTTACAAACAGTCGGATATTCACAGATTTACCCTAACAGTGCCGCGAGGCTTGACCGGATATATGACATGACACTGGCGACAACTAAAATCAGTCTACAGCGGTTGTCACTGCCTTTACGGACCACTTGGCAACAGTGGCGTACCGAGGGGGGTTTGGGGGTGTTCAAACCCCCCCCCCCC
>Ga0209628_10000787_pt1 | contig 19807 bp, 10 predicted proteins | sample TergutCu122P4_FD_187285 | JGI IMG/M metagenome (GOLD analysis project Ga0209628, IMG submission 187285) | Cubitermes ugandensis P4 segment gut microbial communities from Kakamega Forest, Kenya - Cu122 P4 (SPAdes) (version 2) | ecosystem: Host-associated > Arthropoda: Insects > Digestive system...
GGTTCTAACCCGAGCAGGAGGGAGGGTGGAGGTTGTGGCTTCACTCTCTCAAGGTCGCACAGCTGCTGCGCAGTGCGGCTTCTTTACACACAAATCAGTCCCTGTCATATTTGAACCACCTTGTAACAGTTGTGTAAGTGGGTTTTTGGATTTACTTAGTTCTGTGCTCTTCTCTTACGCTGAGGGAGTAAGTTTGAAATTAAATGCGAGATAAAGGCTGCAAGTAATGCGAATGGGGAGATGAGAATTTCTTACAAAAAAGTTTTTTGTTTACGTAAGGCGATGAGGTGTATGGCGATGTGAAACAATAGAACGTGCGAGAATAAAAAGGATACATTTCAGTATGTAAACACAAAATGGCTGGCTCTACTGAATCTGGTAATAAATTTTGGCTTTCGGAACAGGAGGAGAACTTCGTGAATAACTGCGAGTTAATTAGCTGTTCAAAAAAGACTGTTCCATGAAGTCAATAATTTAATTACAAGAAGAAATACAAAAATTCTTGTTTCTCAGAAGGCAGTTTTGTAGTTATACATTCTTTGAATGAGCTTCACTGCGAAATATATTTTCATTTTTAATCTCCTCTTTCGTTCGAAATGTTATGCAAAGTATACGTACTGGACATGTAAAGTCTTCTGGGAGAGAACATGTTATCCGTTGATAGAATGTTGTTACAAGTAAGGGAATTCTAGTGGGGATTGAGTGTAAATAAGTGAAGTGATGTGAAGTGTAGTGATGTGGAGTGAACTGACGTGATTTATGTGAAGTGATTTTATTTTGAAGTGAAATGAAGTGAGTTACGGTGAATTTCTTGGGGTTACAAATACCATGTACATTATGGTGAACTTAAACTGAGGGTACTTGATTATATTGTGACTATTTCATTTGGGTATAGCTTGTATTGTGTTTGTTTTAACTTGTAATGTAGTTATTTTAACTTGTTTTGTAATGTGTGGTTGGGTGTAAGTGTGGGTATTTTGGTAATTTGTGTACTTGTATTAACTGTGTTTTGTATTGTAGGTACTGTGTTTTTTGTATTGTTTCGTTTATGTATATTTATTCTTATTTGTATTGTCTGTACTAGTGTAAGGACTACTGCCACCGAGTGACAACTCCATTGTATTTAGTAATAATAATAATAATAATAATAATAATAACAAATGCTTACAGACGTTACGGAGGAACTTGTTGCTGTCATGTTCATGGTAGTAGTGGTCCAAGAACCAAGTTACGCCAACCGACGTGGTACAGCTTACACTTTGTGCACAGCAAATACTTTCAGAATTCAAGTCATGTCCTCTGCATTAAGCTGCTCAGTTTGTGATATTCGGAGAACTTAACACATTGGGTGGATAAAGTAAAAACTGCTGTTCTTAGACATGGGAAATACGAAAATGTGGGATATCAGGATTAAGTCTTCTCTCCAAGTGCGTCTCTAGACAAGAGAGAAGTTTTGTCTCGCTGCTAAGTTTTGGCGTGGATGTGAGAGTTGCGTTGTTTTGTGCCTCCAAATTTACGAGTGCTGTGTGACGTCATAATGAAGCACAAGACCTACAACTGGTTGGAGCAAGCTTTGGTTGTGAATCTCCGAAGTTGTAACGGCTACGGTAGATTAATGTTATAGATTAATTAAACTCCTACACCAGAAACACAAAGATGAAATATTATAACACTCACTTTCTAAACGTGTTAGTTGTCTGACATTTTCACACTAATATCTGACGACTGGTAGACATTCTTTTTTATATCAATGAAAGCAGAGAGTTAAAAGGTAAAGGTTACAGACCTGGAGTGGCCCAGACGTTTCCAGGAAGTTAAGGTTCCCAGATTTCATGACAACGGTACGGGATGGTGGTACGTTTGTCAGCCTTACACACCGGCCGCCTTTACTCCCTGGAAATAACCTGGTACTCATTTCTGTTAGAGGTTGAGTCTACCCCAGGGCCATAGTACGTAAAATTCCAATGACACCATCGGCAATCAAACTCGCGACCTGCCGGTGTCTAGCGTACTGCCTTAACCACTACGCCACCGCGCGCCCCCGAAAGCAGAGATTTAAGAGTTAATAAAGAACCAGAGAATATAAAATCATGTTTGTGGGGAATTATTAGAACATTTACGGCCAAGGTTTCAATGACATTTTGAGTGCTACATCTTACCCTTGCCGGTACACATCGTAATCGAAGCTGCTAACGAGTTGTGCACGTACCGCGGTGCTGTTTTTTATGGACCACATCACGATTCTACATCTTCATTTTTAATTACATGAACTGCGTCATGTTTCTAATTGCATTGCTTTCCTTCAGCCGGCGACAGTGACAGCGGTCTAAGGCGTGGGTCTGTGGGCGTTTTCGCTTGCTGGGATTGCGAAATCGAATTCCGCCTGGATATGGATGTCTGTCTCTAACGAGTGTTGTTTTTTGTCCTGTAGATGTCCTTGCAGGGGGCTGATAACTCGTCCAGATGAATCCTACCAAGGGTGGTGTGTCTAATTGTGATTGTCAAGCTTCGACAATGAGTAAGACTTTGCCCACTAGGGTTTGTCGAAACGTGGAAAAAACAGTGTTTTATTTCTATAAAGTTACAGCTAGTTTATATTGGTATGGAGCTGCATATTTTACAACAATACAGGAGCCACTTTAAAGTCCTAGGCGCCAGAAGACTGACACAAATCAAGTAGAGTACTGAGGACCAACAGTATATAGGAACCATCACACAAAATTCAGTCGCCCTGGCGACCTGGAGACGGGAAAATCTGCAGTCCTCTTTACCATCAATAGCAACTTTTTGTTTACAGTGACACTGGAATGTATGGTGATCAGGTTAAGGGTTAGTTTCCATTTAACTGATATAATTGAAATAGCTGTAGATCAGCAAGGCTTTTCAGTGATTAATGACAGGGAACCAGAATAGTGTGTGTGTGTGTGTGTGTGTGTGTGTGTGTGTGTGTGTGTGTCATGAGTGATGATGCATGGTGAATTTTTGTTGATTTTGGTAGTTGTGAAGGGTAGGAAGGAAGACGAGTGAGCAATTGGAAAGAGGAGGCTAAATTTGTATTGAGAACATTATTAATGGAACATTACCTGCAAATAAGTAGGCCTATTTTGTTCAAAGGTAAATGGACATATATATAGTTTCACATTGTTTTTACACCGTGTACCGTAAACAAGTGTATCACCACTATCATCAGTGAAAGTTCGCTTTGTACTCTAAAATACCGCATTACAAATAAGTGTCTGTCTTATTATGCGCACGCAGTTGCCGCATGATCAACCCAGCGCGCGGTGAGTATAAACGCGCAGTACTGCTGAAGATTTTCGACCTCCGTAGGAATTCCATTATGGGAGGAGGGTGGAAGTCGTCCAGGATGTAGCAGTTCCGGCAGTAGTTAGCATTATGGGGACCATGTAATTATACTGCAACTTGTATTTTTACAGTAGAACCGGAAACAGAGATTATTCTATATATCATGTTCTGTGTATTTATGTAAACAGGTATTTGGCGTAAATTGTGACGGTTTTCATATCTGGTAATTTGGGGCTGATTTTGCAACAGTGATACGTTATTGGTCAAAACATATTTTAGTGCAAGATCTGTTCGGAATGAGCGCTGTTAGGCGCGTTTGTAAAGTTGCGGAAAAATATTATTAGATTTGTCGTGTATATCCGTCTGTCTGACTGTCAGTATAAAAAAATCGGCTTCTACAGAAGGGATTTTTTCAAAATTTTATTTAAATATAAAAATAAATAAATAATATATAAGTTCATAAAAACTTAACGGTGTATGTAAAATACGAGTATAAAACTTTCATATAAGGCTTGTAAAAATATCAAAGGAAGCATTTCATGTCGAATACATTTTCCTAAAAATTGTGACGTTTACAAGACAATTAGTAAAAATGTGGCACAGCCAGGCAGGTCATATTTGATGTACCATGATGTACAGAAAAACGTTTTGACTTTCATTTTGAGTAATTAAGTCAAAATTAAGATAACCAGAGGCATAAAATTAATATATATTACTTAAAACCTTATACAAGTTTGAGATTTGATTATATTTTGCATACCGAAAAATGAAGGCAAAAATAAGTACCCATATATTGTTTAATATTTACCATCTGTTACTTGATTAGATTTAAATAATATACCGCAACATAGTACATACAAATTTATTACGGCGTGACCTAATAATCCACAACGTAAAAGTCGTGTTGTGACGTCACTTTCTGTGCTTACATAATATTTAATATTTATAGCTTACATCTGGAAATAGAAAATTTTGTGTAAACATAAATCGTACACACATAAAAATATTCTGTGCGCGTTACAACATGTAAGTAAAAAATTACAAAAATTTTCACCGGTTGGAATTTTGTTTCACGTATGATTGTTTACTTAACCAAATGAAGCATCAGTGTCTATGTGTGTGTGTATATGTGTATATATATACACACATACATATAGGCCTTATATACAATATAAGTCCTTCAAAAATTATAACAGCTTAATTACAGTAATATGTAAAATTACATGCACGTGTGAGGTATTTTTTCTTTGTCACAAGTGTTGTACAAAACACAAAAGTGATCCTATAATCCTTTCAAAATATTCCAGGAGGCAAGGACCCGGAAGCTTTGCGTTGTGTTCTACCTGCATTTCCTACTGTGGTACGAGGTGAAACCGACTTGTAAGGTTGCCGTTGTTAACATGTAACTATGACATATGACATCGTCCAGCACAGTTAGGACTGCTTGTCAAGCGAGATGCCTTTCTGGCTAAATGCCTCCATATTCCCTTACACCACTACTACCATTAGTTAAGCATACTGAAATTACGAACTGGCACACACATCTGCCGAGAGTACACGTCAGTTGTTTACCCATTGTCTCTCAATGAACATTTCCCTCCGGGCTTACTATTAGCCTGCGCCTGTTATGTTCAATTGTAGAAATGACTCAAGTTCGAAGCAAGATATGTTCATATCATCAGTAACAGCATTATCATCATCCTTAAATCTAATCTCTTCATAGTATTTAAAAACATTATGTAAATTCGAGCAAGGTGGTTTAAAAACGTTTATGAATTGTATTGCGCAGTTATTCGTATTGACCCTCTTTCATCATAACGAAAACTCTGAGAAATTTTCCGTAGTTTTAATTGTTTGTTCCAGGAAAATTTCTACCTCAAATTATACTAACAATCTCCCTTTCACATCGTGTCTAGTTTGTTAATAACTACAATCCAAATAATCCATTCTATACGGTGCGATTCAGTAGCAAAAATATAATTACATAGTCTACCTTGTTTCTCCCTTTCAAAATGGCAGATCTATTAGTCTATTAATCTCAACAGGTTTTCGAAATAAACAAAGATAATTTTTCTGAACATATTCGCCTGAATTAGACTTCTGGTTATATTGGACTCGATCTTGTTTTCTGCGCAGTCACATTCAACGGCCTACACAAGATAATCGTACTGTACTATGGTCTTTGTCCCAGACTAAATTTAACGATTGTCTGTGAAAGAGCAGGGAGCTGATTTGGATGCGAGTCGTGTGGGCAGAAGCATGGAAATTTCGTGCTGCTCTTGATTTCACGGTCACATGAATTGCATATTTTGTTATCATTATTCCGCTGAACGGTTTCAGTTTATATTCACGGAAAAGAGAAATAGCGAAGAACATAAATTTGTGTGTAGACATTATAGTTACCTTAGACCGAGACTAAAGATTTATACAAATATTTCTGAAGAATTTTAGATGCTCACAGATGTAACTTTAACATTTCAGTTCTCTGGGGTGTGGCGCCATATGTACTTTAGTAGAAATTTGCCGATGTTTCTCCGAATCGTCAGTAATTTTAGAAGTTTGCTGACGTTTCTTCCAAATGTCGATAACTTTATACGGGACGCCACGAGCCAAGGAGGTTTTAACTTTTAAGATTTGTTCTATTTTATCCTTTTTTATTTTTTGTCAGTCTCTTCACTTTCATTATTCATATTCTTACTTCCATCCATCCAATTTCTGTTCTCTTCAACCTTCAAGATATTCTCTTCCTCTTCTCTCCATTGTTTGTTCATTGTCTGCTACTTTTCCTTGTTGAAATTTTGAATATTAATTTCACTTTTAAATTAAACTACCGTAAAAGTTTCCTTTTTAAAAATGTGGAGGATGGCAGTTTGGCTCCACATGTTCTTTATTCTGACACTTGATAGAAATAACTGTTCAGCCTCATAGTCTGTCCGTACTGTCCCGGTGCCCATTGAATAGAAAAATGGTGGGCCCCACAGACATTTTCGACGTCCGGGAAAACAAATCTTCTTGTCCTGGTGGGAACAGAACCACTGTCCCTCGCGTACCAACCAAGTTATTTCTGTCCATTTTAAGTGCTTATCATGACATTAATTTAACTATCACCTCATACGTTTTGAAGGGAGAGATACATTTTTAATATTTGTTGAAATCTTTAGTGACGTAAGGTACAAATTAGGGCAGATAATTCTTTAAAATGGTGCTTTAAAATCTGCAGAATTTTACGTTCGGATTTCTAGCACAACCAGAAAATAATGGCTTGTAAATTAATCTATTTAAACAGCAGCACATAAATTTCCTCGATAATCCTTTGGTTGGTTTACAATCTTGACCCAAATATTCTTAATTTTTACCACACTTTTAATCGTTTTCCCCCAAAGAAGAGAGCAAATATACTTTGAAATACATCACAACCAGTTCCTTCAGTACAACTACCCATTTGCAATTTATAAGCATTTTCGCATCTAATTCTGCTCTGCATAAATTCTTAATTTGTTATAGTTGTTAAGTGTCAAAATATCAGTCAGCCTACTATAGATATAATCCAGGCTGTTCAGAAAGAAGCCAGCTACATTAGTTCTATCACTGCGATATTGACAATACCAGGTTAAGTGTAGGAGATAATACTTCTGCTTAAACAGCAAAGAATTTTGGATGCTCTGCACACAGAGTATTGTTACCTTTCGCATATTCTCACAATAAAGGTCAATTATGTATTTCCCTGCATAAATTAACCAGTTAGTTTGTTTAACAGAGTAGACATGTGTTTAGTGTGAGGTAAACCTGGAAGTCATTAAAGAAATTTACCTTTAAGACAATATAATCTATTGAACAGTGTCCGAAATAAAGGCGGACAATTGGCGTGTCGTATTGTCTTGCGGACTGGTGAAGAGAGAACACCAGAGGCCAAATCTACGTAGGGTACTCCATGATCTTTAATTTCAAGTAGGTGGCTTGTCTCGCAGAAACGCGTTGTCGAAGTTAAGTTAGCTAATCAACGACATTATTAACAGTGGTAATAACATGTACCACCTACTGTAACAATAAGAAAATATACATTTGTCACACCGTGTGTTTTTCTGGTGTTGTGTTTTACGCATTAAACAATGGTTGTTTTCCTCATTAAAATTGGCAGGTTATGTTTTGTTGCAGTTATTCTTCGGGAGTTTGGGGTGGCGCAGTTGGTTGAGGCACTGAACTACAAGGCGAAACAATTGGGTTCGATTCCCGGTGGAGTTATTAGGATTTTTCCCTTACTTAATCCTTTCTGCCGCACTTTGGCCCTGGGGTCGACTCATCCCTTAACATAAATGGGTACCAGGGATTTCTCCGGAGTAGGAAAGGTGGCCGGTGCGAAGGGTATCAAATTTTTGCCATTTTGTTTTTCGAATTTCTAGAAATTCTGGGATCCTCAACATCCAGGAACCCTAAGGGTCTGTCCAGGTCTGAAGCGGGAGAGCTTTACCTTTTGCTTTAGCATTCATTCTTTACGCAATCCGTCTTACGACAAGTCTATAGTTCCTTCCAAAGCGAGTTCTACAGAGTGCTTTCTAGTGCTTCCTCTTTCAAGTTCACGTCCTTTCTAATTTTTATCAGGTTATCCAATCTCTGCTTACGTCTTCTTCCTTGTCTTCCCGTCTCTTATATCTTTTATTCTGTATTTTGCTGTAGGAATAGAATTAATTCGTATATACGGATAACTTGGACGAAATTCAGTTTTCAAGACGTCCACATTCGGGTTTATTACTTTAAGCACATAAATCACGACGAGTTCGCGGGCAATTTATGATTAAGACTTAGAAATACTATGGGCAGATTTGAGTGAAAAATTATGGCAGATCACTTTAAAAGTGGATGAAAGTAGGCTGAGTTGGCTCAGGATAGTTTTCAAGCAGCTGTTTCTATAGACGTCGAGGAATTTCTTGCTTATGTCAGTAACCATTATATTCTCAAACACCAAGCTCTAGAAACCTAGTCATTTGCTTCGTCATTAGCGTGTATAACACAATGGGAAATCATAAAGCATAAACAGGTTGCTCTGAGTTACAAAACCCGTCGTTTTGCTCACAGAATGTATTTCTGAATTAGTTACGTTTCTCGATTCATATGGCCAGCTCAACATTAACTAGACTGTTTTTAATGCAGACGTGGTGTATCTAATGTAAGATAGGAAATGGGTCTTCTTTTAATATGATCATCAATTTATTTGTTAAAAATAAACCACTTCTATGGGAGTGAATCTCGGCCTTTCACTCTGACGAAGATAATGAACGAAGGGGCTGAGATTTGAGGATTATATAGCGGCAATGATGAAGAACAGCAGTATTACATTATTAAAATATTAAAATGGAATATTACGGCCTTCTTGAGTATTACGCCCTTTATTCTGATTGCTAATTACTAACATTTCAGGAGAAACTAGTGTTAAATATTTAATAAGGAGAATAAAATTAAAGCAGAACGATTCTCCGAGATGTAGGCAGCCACCAGACTGCGCTGAGTTACATATCACCAGTCGCCGTTCCTTAGAACCTCTGAATTTGAACACTGAAAGTGATCATGAAATAACCGATGTTAAATTTTGTAGTGACCCATAATTATTTAGAACCTAGATGATGCGATTTCTTAAATATGGTAATAAAATTTTAGGATTTCCTTAAAACGTGTTGTTTAGTGTCTTAAATATCCGAGGGACTAGATATTTTTCATAGAATATCATATACTGTACAAACTTATGTAATTATATGTATTTGGCTCCTAAGATTGATAGGGTTAAAATCTATCTTTAAGAATTCTCTATCTGCCTTTGACATTTACCTGTATTTTTTCTTAATAAACAAATAAACAAAGAAGACTGAAGATTTCATTTCCCCAAGTACCACTCCATAAGGATCAATTAGGAGCAGGGTCATAGCTCCAAGATTTATGAACCTCCACACTAGAAGAAAGTGACTGATCATCTCGAGGTTCGGGGCCCTTTTTTCCTCAGAAAGCGGTGTCTGCTCCGTTTGGCCGAGAGACTTATTGGACCCAAAAGCTAGTACATAAGTGGCCACGAAATAAAAGCCCTTGCCGATACCAAGAACCTTGCATTCAATCGGATAAGCTGATTCAGTATAATGCCTAGGAAACGGTCTGGACAACACGGAAATCGAAGTTTGATTCAAGGCAGGGGACAGATTTCTGTCTTCTTCAAAGAATCCAGTTATCTCTGGGATTTATCCAATCATCTATACAAAGGACATCGTTTAGGTTGGTGGGTTCAGGGATTAAAGTGGCCAGATCTTGAAGCAAACCACTCGTTTCTATTTTCTGCCGAGGTTAAGAGCTGCGGAGAGCGATATCTCCAATTCTCCATTCGTTTTCATGATTTCAGGGAAATGTTTACCTCTACGATATTACGCCATTTTTGGTTCTGATTAAATTTTGTGTTTTATTATATGGTAAAGCAAACTGCATGAGTTAAAATAAAATAATCTACTGAATAAAAAACTAAACGAATATCTAATTAAGTGGATGACTAAATAAATAAATAAATATATATATAGTTGACTACACGAAGCTTTGTTATGAGCCTCTTAGTGTCTTAACTACTAAAGATATTCTCCTTATTTTGTAAATCCGTTCCACTACGTTGTCCACAAACACTAAAGCCATATCACTCTTTACAATTCAGTTTATGTTAATCCATTCCATTATTATTCATTAGTCGTCAGATTTTATCCAAGAGTTCTTGCCTGTTCGGCGATTTCGTCCAAAATTTTGTAAACCTGTTCATTTTTCTTACACATTTTGACCATGTCAACCGTCTTGACTTAGACACTCCAATATTTTTTCATGAAGTATGTGAATATTTTGTCTATACATACCGACAGTTTCCAATTTATGGTAGTTTCTACACTCAAGTATATTCAGCGTAACAAAATTCTAGCTGTCATAGTAATCCATTTTTTCTCAATTAATCATTGACATTGGAGAGGTTACCGCTGCGTTGGATTGTATTTCACAGCTCCGTTCACCAACACTTGCTAAGACTCACGTGGCTTCAGCGATCAGCATGGACTCAGAGCGGGAAAGATTGTTTGCTCACAAAGTCATTTTCAATTACAATTCCAGAATGCGAATTTTGCAATTTTCCAGTTCAGGATATGAAAAGTAACAAGGCAAAACAATTTACCGGAAATGGAAGCACAAAAATTGTGTGCGATTTGGCAAGTGCTAAGATAAGGTCCTTGAGACATGTAATACCCTATGACATGGTAGATAAGTGTCAGCATTTCAGAGAGGGCTATCTAGCATACTACACGACGTCACTTTCCGTAGGATCGTAACCTGAATAAAAAGTAATTGGCAGAAAGGTTGGGAATATTAAGAAGAAGAATGTGTGATGAAGAACAAGGAATACAGAAAGGAAGAAAATGAAGGTTGAGGACGAAATGAAATCCACTTAATATGAAATAAACTACAGCCCCTTCTGTCCATGGTAGCTAATTATCCTGTCTTCTCGGGACTTATTAAACAGCTTCTGCAGCTGATACAACGTCACTTTACGTTCAGAAGCTTAATAATATTTATTCGTCACGTTTGTCACTAAGCCACAATATCAAGGGACACAAATATTATCGTCTTATTATATATGAAGCCATTTAGCCTGAAGATAGGGTATAAGGTCTTCCTATATGTCGGTAAATTTCTACGAAATTAACACGGCGTCACATCCCTGAAAATTTCAAATCTTGGAAGGGGCATGTACAAAATTTTGGTTGATAAGCTTGATGGGAAGAAGCCATTTGCAAGACCGAGCATCGGATGAGAGAAAAATTATTAAAGTCTATCTTAAAAAAAGTGAATACGAGTGAAGTATTACAAACAGCACTTCAATGCGACGTTCGTATTCAATACAATATAACACAAAGGCATAAATCCGAATAAAATTGGATAACAAGAGTGTAGGGTTGAGTTTGTGTTAGAGAAAGAGAGAGAAAAAAGTGGTTTGCCAATTTAGGGTTCCTGTAGACGGGGTTTCCCCAAAACTGTGAGGAAATTCCTTTACTAGATGCACTGCAAAACAGGTGCAGACTATTTAAAATTTCGTAGAAGTTTCTGCGATGCTCAGCTGGAACAGTCCATGGAATGCAAAACCATTCTGTAGTCTTTATCTCGGCCAGTCCTCGTGTGGAATAATACTGGAATGCGAATCTTTAAGGAGATTGGATTTCCTTTCATGATAGATTGCAAAAGGAGAGTGCTGATTCACTGCAGTTCAGTTACGCTGTAACTGGAATATTCTATATTCGCAAGAAACCAGAGATATTTCAAACAGTTTTTCCTGAATATTGCATGGCGCCTCGCTAGTTTAATTCATGTGATATATAGGAAGTTACAGAAACGTCCAACTTATCACATAAACATATATCCCATTCCTCTTCATAAACAGCTTTAGAGAAAAACTTTTGAATTTGAGAATTCTTTTATCCTTTTTTGTGGCTTAGTCATTATCTGTGAAGTAACTAAGACACAGACAGAACGACAATCTTTGTGCCTCCGAGAGTGGGTCGAGACCAGCACTTTGGAAAACTCACTCTCCTGCCTGACTGATGCAGAAATTTTACATCCAAGAAGAGAATGAGAATATATGGAGCTTATTCTACAATCCCACACATACCTTCAAGACGTGACGCTTTATTAAGCACGTGTAAAACAGTGTTTGTTCCTATTAAACATTTTTTAATATTTGAAGAAATTCAGGATTATCGCATAATTTTCACCTGCGTGTATTTTTAATAGCTTATAAGGGGAGGTTCTTTTTAATAATATAACAAAATTTGTTTTTAACCTCTTAAAAATTACATTTTTGTCAAAACTCAGCCATACAGTTAAATAACGAAGACAAAATCATTTATCTTTTAGCGTAAAAACAAGCAGCACTCATGATTATCATTTCCTTATAAATGATATGTGCAGTGGCTTGCAATCAAAATTGTATATTTCTTTGTTAGAATAATAATCCAATGAATATTTCGAAACAAGTGCATACTCTTACATATTTATCTACTTACTTACTTACTTCATGGAGCAGAGTCCTTCTTGAGAAACTAACTATTTTTCAGCAAGTCAAGAAATTCCCCGCATTTTATGGAACCCGAAAGTTTATTACCGCATTCAAAAGTGCCCGCCACCTGTCCATTCTGAGACAGATCGATCCAGTCCATACCCACACATCCCACTTCATAAAGAATCATCTTAATATTATCCTTCCATCTAGCCTGGTTCTCCGAAGTGTTCTCTTTCTCTCAAGTTTTTCCCCCAAAACCCTGTACACGCCTCTCATCCCTACATGCCCCGCCCATTTCATTCTTCTCGATTTTATCAACCGAACAATATCGGGTGAGGAGTAATGATCATTAAGCTCCTCGTTATTGAGTTCATCCGAACAATGAAAGTACACCAGCGACCTCTCAGGACTATATATATGACACTCTGTCGCTAACAAACTCTACTCTCTTAACTGCTGACTCTATACTGTGTGTGTATAAAAATCCTCCTCCAATTAATGGTTTTCATTAATTTTTCCGTAGAAAAAATTATAATCCCCTTTTCTTCCTGTGCCCCCTTTGTCCCATCTATCCTCCTGCACGCCCACTAAATTTAATTTATATATTGCTAATTCCCTGGCTAAATAACACCGGTCAACACACAAAATGTATCCTTACCCAAAATAGTTGATTCCTATTCAATTCAATGTGCTGAATCCAAATGTGGCCTTAGAATTCAATTCTTGGCCCTAGTTGTCATGATACATGAAGTGTGGCTTAATGCGTAAAATATTTACTTGGGAGGGGATACATGTGTTAGCACTCCGCTCCCAGACGGTGAGTAATGATGTTTGCTGAGTGGTCACACTGGCACACTGCCAGTTAGTGAGGTAGCTGTCGGTGATAACTTGTGGAGCAGAAATAGGCCAACGTTAAACTTATATAGAAAGAAGAAGTTAGTGAGACTACGTGTAAGTTTCTTTGTTTTAAGCTCGTTATTTTTTTAAAGTGAGTTACATTTCCTATACCTACTATGTCACGAAATTGTGTAAATAGCCCAGACAATTTTTGCTATATTTGCAGAGAAGTTACTTTTTCAACACGAAAAGTCCATCAACACCGATGGTAAAAAAAGCTTATGAATGCTATTTTGGTTGCAAAGTTGGAGATCAAGACAAAAAATGGGCTCTTCATGTATATTGTATCTCTTGTATTAAAATGCTACGTGAATTGCTAAATAACAAAAGGCGTTCAATGTCTTTTGCCCTTCCAATGATATGGAGGGAACCAACCGACCATTTGACAGATTGGTATTTTTGTATAGATCCACCACTTCGGCACGGAATTACAAAGAAAAAAATAGGACTGTCAATTTTCCTAATATTTCGTCTCCTATTCGACCGGTATCCCACAATAAAAAACTTCCTGTTCCACTACCAACGCAGCAGTACATTTTAGATTCAAATGACGAGCCTACCGAACACGGGGAGAAGACACCTCAACCTTCAAAATCTACGGTTGATGATTTTACTGCTGATCTTCAATTTAAAGAATTCCATCGAATTACACAAGAGGAATCAAATGATGTAATTAGGGATCTCGACTTACCTAAAAGTAAGGCTGATCTGTTACGTTCAAGGCTGTAACAATGGAACCTTCTGAAAGAATATGTCAGAAATTCTGTGTATCATAAAAGGCACGAAGATCTAGTTCAGTTCTTTAAAACGGAAAGGGGCCTTGTTGCTTGCACTAATATTGATGGCCTGATGCAAACACTCAATATTAATCACAATCCTCTGGACTGGCGATTCTTTATAGATTCGCCTAAGTTGAGTCTCAAAACAGTTCTCCTTCATGATGGCAACACCCTACCTTCTATTCCTGTTGGTCATTCAGTACATAATGAGTCATATGAGAACATGAATTTTCTGATGGAAGCCATTAATTATGATAAATCCAAATGGCAAATCTGTGGTGACCTAAAAGCGATTACCTTACTACTTGGACTACAACAAGGATTCACAAAATATTGTTGCTTCATTTGTGAATGGGACAGCAGAGCTCGGTCTCTTCATTACTCAAGACAGGATCGGCCTGCCAGAAAATCCCTGGAACCAGGAATCCGAATGTGGAAAATCAACCACTAGCGGAACTGAGTAAACTTTTGTTGCCATCCATGCATGTAAAGCTTGGTCTGATGAAAAATTTTGTAAGGGCCATGAACCAAGAAGAAGCTGCCCTTACTTACTTAAAAAAAGTTCCCCAGACTAAGTGAGGCAAAATTGAAAGAAAGTATTTTCATTGGTCCACAAATACGAGACCTTATCATGGACGAATTCTTCGACAAACTCCTTCAAGACAACAAACGGCGGCTTGGAACAGTTTTAAATTTGTAGTAAAAGGATTTCTGGGAAACAGAAGGGCTCAAAATTAGGAGGAGCTTGTAAACAACCTTTTGGAGAGCAACCAGAAATTAGGCTGCAACATGTCACTAAAAATACACTTCTTTCATTCGCATTTGGATTTTTTCCCGGAGAATTGTGGTGCAGTGGGTGATGAAGACGGAGAAAGTTTCCATCGAGACATTTCTTCAATGGTGAAGAGATATCAAGGGAAATTGAACTGTGCTATGCTTGGTGACTACTGCTACACTTGAGCAAGGGATGACCCTACCATGGAATACAAACGACAGGCAAAACGAAACAAAATTACATGATTTCGTTTGTGTTAAATGATGAAATTACATGAAAAAGACTGTGCAGATATTTAATTTACGTTGTAAATATTATCCCTAAACAGAATAAGTCCACTAAACGCATTCTTTTCCACTGAATAGTATTTAGCTTTTTATTTAATCCACTGTTTCGTGTAATTTTTCAACTTATGTCGTAAAATATTATAGTGGTAGAATAATTTTAAAACTAGAGCCAAGTACTTTTTTATGTCCCTTTTCTAACTTCATAGATGCAAGCAAATGAATTAATAACATATTCATCACAGATACCAAAAATGTTTTGAAATTTTTTGTTCAGTGTAATTGATAAAATTTCAAGTTAGGTAAAAATTGTTATATTTGTATCTGTTGTAAGGGAAAAGGAATAAATGTCAAACAGTGAAGTCACGGTGTAAATAAAAATGTTCAGTCACCGTTGGCTTACTTCAGTTAAAATGATAGGGTTTGGTGTCTTTTATAGATTACCTATGAAAGGGCTTTCCAAAAGCAAATTGAGTAAACTATTAGTCTTTATTCAAATCTAGTGAAAGACAGTGTTTCTACGTAAAATATTGGTTTTGGGTTCTCATAAAATATTGAAGGAATGCCAGTTAGTAATTTGTCATTTTAGAAAAAGGAAAATCGCCGAGGGAAAATGCCTAAATTATCCAGAGAAGCTCAAATGCTGTTTAACATATTGTTGACGAGTAAAAAAAGACATCAGCCTTACTAGTAAAGTAAGGAATAGAGCCAGGAAAGTTTTTACAGCGTATGACGAAAGATAGATTCCGAGACAAACTAAAAATAATCCAAAATTAGGTGTTATAATATTGGCTACAAAAATAGTAAAGCAAGTACATAAAGAAGAGTACTGGGGAAAATTCACTGTCATGGAATAGTGGCCAGAGAAGAGGCTTTCACTAGTCAGAAAATCACAGATTTGGAAATAATTTACACAAAACACAGAAGTGTTCGGATGCTTAAAAATGGTTTTATTAGTTGATGAAAGCCGATATAATGTATTTGGATAAAATGACGACATTTTGCGTGGAGTAAACATGCGGAAGAACTTTTGAAAATGAAATCTTCTTCCATCGGACAAATATGGTGGTGGTTGTAACGTAATGGTATGGGGATTCGTGGCAGCAACAGGAGTGGGAAATCTTCATTTTATCGAAGCCATCATAAACAAATATATTTAAGTGGACATTCTTCAAAAATATCTGAAGGCCAGTGCTGAAGAATCTCAGAAACAAGAAACTTTGTATTTTACCTCACTCATGACCCAAATATTGTTCACATTTGGTATTTGAGTAGTCTCTTACAATTTCCACTCCCCCTTCCCCCCCCCCTAAAAAAAATTAAAACTGCCTCGATCAGCAGACTTAACTGTGATTGAAAATCTCTGGGCTGGATTGGAAACAGAAATAAGAAATCGCTCGATTTCGAATAAAAAATATCTGAAAAGGGTTTTAAGAGAGAAACCGAAAATATCAATCTTGCGCACATAAAAAGTCTGCTAGAATGCATTCTAGATCATCAAGAAAAAAGTCACTGCGAAAGAGTGGCTTGTCAACACGGTTGTGAAGGAATCAAAACACACATTTTGTATGCAAAACCTTTTTACGAAGAATATACGTTTTATGAGATACTGTGGAAAAAAATGGTAGAACCATACAGGTGCATGCGCTTTGCATGATGGATATGTAAGGACATGGAAACACTCAGAACATGTAATAATTATTGTTTTTTCACAGCAACGATGGCTACAAGAACGCATCTTATTATTACTTGTATATACATCGCTGCTTGTTGTTTACAATTCCAGCAAATCTTCGAATACGACATTATTTACAGCAAAAATTCAGTTAACAGTCTGTTTGTAATTAAAATCTAAGAAAGACAAAAGCTTACTGCTTTAGTTTGTGCGCCAAATGCTAATTTTTAGATAAATTTAGTTGGAGCATCGTACCACGAGAGCACCCTACCCGTTTCATACTATTTATTTTCTAACAAACTTTTGAGCTCCATAGTTATATTCCCTTCCCCCGAGCCACACCCACTGTTGTTTCTGTATCGAGATGGAGACCTGTTATTTTCCCTCATCCCATCTCATATTAAATATGCATTGCCATCGTAGATATTTTCCAAAAAGTTAAATCCTCCGAAATGCAAATCCCGTCACTAACGTTAAGTCAAACAACTCACTAAATGCAAAGAATGGTTTCCTTATTAAGAATCTGTTCGCTTCCGAACTACTCAAGAAATTTTCGGTAATTTATTAAATGTGACATTTAATTGTTGCTTTCACAAGAATCAACCAGTAGTCCCTACTGTGAATCAGAAGTGTTCAACATTTTTTCCTTCATGTCTCAATAACCCCTAGAGGGGCCAGTGCCTCCTAATTTTCAAAGCTCCACGATCATGCTCAGACACCCACAATCTGGACGCGTGAACGGCCTGTCGCAGAGACCTCTACCTGTCAACACAAAACGCTCACACAAAAAAGACATCCATGCTCACGGCGTGATTCCAGCCCGCAATCCTAGGAAGCGAGCGCCCCTGACCCACACCTTAGACCTCGCGGCCACTAGGATCAGCGTTCACTAAACTAAACACGAAATCTAAATAAGAGTATATGCTCTGATATTAAAATTTTATATCTAATTCTTCCCAAAAGTTTTTCCTAAAATATTACTTTACACGCCAATGCCAGAATATTAACAGATCCCAGCTAAACACAGGTTGGGCGAAATATAATACAGAATTACTTTCATGTCACTGCTAACTATTTTCCACATACATCTCCGTATAAAGTCGTATGTGTCTTTATATTAACTCGACCTTCGGTTTTACCCTTAGGGTACACCTTCATGTAGGTTAAGGACGTTATATACATACATATATATGCATTTTTTATATCCTGCAGTGCGTAATCTGGAGATATCGGGTAAACAATAGCGCCGAGAAATACGAGTATATACTGACGCTGTTCTTTCTTTCTTTAATGCGTCCGTTTTGTAAGCGTGGTTTGCACACAGTAAATAAAACGAGGGAATGGAACAATGTCTCGCTGCATACTTCAGATCCAATTCTACAAAATTTTGCATTATTTAGCAAACCGTGCATCAGGGTAGTTAACAATTTTGACTATTACCTTAAGTAATTGTATCCTTATCCTTAAATAAAGCATGCAAAATCGTAGTTCATAACTTCTATTTGTACATGGAGTACATTACAAACCTATACCTAGTCTAATGTAACGTTTGTATTACCACCTTCCGGTCACGGAAATGAATTAATTATTCTTGACCATATTATGCCATTCAATCAATGTAGAGGAATATTCCACGGAGAAAGAGGTTGGGATCCAAAACCTTCAGCACCACATAGAATGTAATGCTGAGGCCAAGAAATTATGGATTTATACGTCCACTTCCAAATATATACAGATTGTCTCAAAACCTATACCACAAAAGTTTTCTGGGTATTCCGCAGCCCCACTTATGCAAAAAAGTTCCTATTAACATGGGCCCAAAAGTGAACAGGTTTCGAGATATCGACTACGTTCATGTGCTGGTACCCTTTTGATTATTACATAAGATGTTCAAAGTGCTGACAATTTGCCGCAACACATCCGTTGAGACGTCGCATCATGGATTCCCTGACGCGTTCCAGCTGACCTGAACGGTTCCTGATGACATCAAAAGTAGCTACGATGCGTTCCCATAACTCGTCAACGTTGGCAACGGGTATGGAGTAAACTTCATTTTTAACGTGGCCCCAAAGGTAGAAATCGATAGGATTGAGATCCGGTGAACGAGGGGCCACGCTACAAGCCCGTCACGCCCGATCCACTTCCCAGGGAAATGGCCATTCAGGTATTGACGTGCTATGATGCTGAAATTTGTTGGAGCCCCATCATGCACGAACCACATGCCTACTCGCAACTGCAAGGGAATATCATCAAGCACATCAGGCAAGATGTCTCTCGTCAGTCGTTCCAAAAATTCCCGGTACGTAGGCCCCGTCAACCGCGCTGGTAAACGGATTGAACCAACCAGCCGATCCCCAACGGTACTAGCCCAAACATTTATTTAGAATGTGGTCTAATGTCTTGCCTCTCGAATGGTGCGTGGATTGGCATGTGCCCAGATATGCACGTTATGGAGATTAAAAATTCCATCCCGTGTAAACATTACCTCATCGGTGAACAATAGCTTCGACAGAAACTGTGGGTGCCAAACACCACTGGCAAAATCTTACACTGCGAGGCAAATTCTCCGGCTTAAGACCCTGTACACGTTGCAGATGACTTGGATACAGTGATTTTCGTGTAGTATCCTCCAAACAGTACTGCGGCGAACACCCTCCGCTGAAGATATCCTAGGGGTAATAGTTCCAGGGTTAACTGCTACGTGGGCAAGAATTCGTTGCTCCTGCTGTACAGTTCTGGCAGTCCGAGGCCCTCTTCCTTCAATTACGGGAATGAATGTGTCTCTTTCCTGCAGACGTTGCGCTATGCACGAAAATTTTCGGCTGCATGGAAGTCGACGATTCGGAAATGTTTCTTGATACAAACGCCTTGCCTCACATGCATTGCAGCTGGCACGACCGTAGAAGAAGTCGATGTCTGCCATCTCAGCAAACGTGTAGTCTTCGACCTCCATCATGAATCAAACACAAGTAACCACTTTAACTGTTCCGAGTTGAGTACATCCAGCGACTGCCTTTACGGTGCCGTTGTATG
>Ga0209628_10000788_pt1 | contig 19800 bp, 17 predicted proteins | sample TergutCu122P4_FD_187285 | JGI IMG/M metagenome (GOLD analysis project Ga0209628, IMG submission 187285) | Cubitermes ugandensis P4 segment gut microbial communities from Kakamega Forest, Kenya - Cu122 P4 (SPAdes) (version 2) | ecosystem: Host-associated > Arthropoda: Insects > Digestive system...
CGCTTCCTGGTTTAAACATTGTAACTATACATTACCCATACAGTTAACAAAAAGTTGAACTGCTATAGATTTTTTATTTTTTTAAGAACAAAGATTATGGCTATGGGGATTATGATTGCTAAGCATGCGCCGGCAATGTATACTGCTAAAGGTGTGCTACTGTTGTTAGAGTTTGATCTGCTATTTATAAGTGATGATTTTTGAGTTGAGTCGATATAGTCGTTAGGAAAACCTGCTCCTAAGGGTTGAACGCTGATTACCTCTCCAGTGTCGGTCCAAAGCATAACTCTGATAAATGAGACCATGCCTGGGTAAATATCAGTTAAAGGTAAGTCAACAATCCAAATAGGATACCTCACTAACAGGCTCTCGGCGGGTTTAGGCATAGTAGCTGGCTGTATTTGAATGTGTTTTGTAACGATGTTAAAGTCCGATATTTTCTGATCATTGTATTCATAGGAAAGGTTTGCAGCTTGCTCTATTGCTATGTTGATAGCTTGTTCCTCAGAAATATTGACTACTCTGCTGCCTAAACTGTAAAACGCTCGGTCATCATTAAGTTCAATTAATTCACCTTTATCAAATGCTAATGTTAGTCGGCTATAGTCAGCGTTATTTACGGTATTACTCCAAGTTAAGTAGTGAATGTTTTCATCGACAATTTGAACTGTGATTTGTAGGTTGTCATTTGTTTTTGTGTAGCCATCTTTGAGATCAGCAGTGTTTAGCAGGTTGATCATTTTGGGTATTTGTTTATCGTTGGTGTATGTTTGGTATCTTTGCAGGACGTTTGTGGCGGCTTTGCGTAAATCGCTGTCAGGTTTTTGAGTGTAGTGGATTGTTCCATTGTCATAGTTTGTGCGACGGAGTGCGCAAACAACAAGGTCGCTGTTCCAAAAGTTGAATGTCACAGTTAAAACACTTGAGTCTGCCCCGTTGTCATAGTCAGAGTATATAAGTTCATATTGTCCTACTGTTAGTGATACATCGTTCCAGGGTCTTGTGGATGATTTTGTCAGGGTTGCGTCATATTTATCAGTGTCGATTTGGAATATGCCTTTTAGGCAGCTAAGCGTTTTTGTGGTGTCAACGTCTTTAGGTGTTTCAACAGCGTTCACATTTAGTCCCATAAATGGGGTGCATAGAAGAACCAGTAGAACTGTAACGGCAAATATTTTTTTATTAAAGTGTGGTTTCATTTTTTATTGTACCTGAAAGTCTGTTGATACAATTGGCGATGTGATACAGACATTTTAGATGTTGCGTAGGACTATCATAGTGTTGGTTTTTGTTATGCCTTCTACTCGTCGGATTTGTTCTATGCACTCATTAACTTCGGCTACGTTCATACCGCTGATGACTGCTACTATGTCGTATTCGCCTGTTACTTCATATATGGTTTCTATGTTGGGGATTAATTGTATGTGTTTTGTTACTTCTTGTGTGGGGTGAGCTGGGTTTACAGTTAGTAAAGTTATTGCTTCTGCGTTTTTGGCTACGCCTATTTTTATTGTAAATTTGGAAATGGTGCCATCGTCAGTTAATGCTTTAATTCTTTTCCTAATAGCTCCTTCAGACAGGCCTATTTGGTTGCCTATTTCAACATGACCTGCTCTTGAGTCGTCTTTTAGCATTTTTATAATTTTTTTATCTATTTCATCCATGCGTCTGTGCCTGTAATTAAAAAGTCTTGTTTGAATTTAACGATTTTGGCTTGTTGTTTTTTTGAAATGTGTGTTTAATGTTTTTTATCTTGTTTATTTGGGTTTTTTGTTTATGGTCTTTTGTACTATTTGGAACATTTACTTGTTAACCTGTAACATTTAAGTCACAATGTTTAAAAGGTGCCTACTTTTAATACAAAGTTTATTTCTAATAAAAAAGTGAAATAAAACAATGGTAAACCCCTTAGATTCAAACCTAAAAGAAACATGCATATGTAAAGCAAGTTGTCCTGATTGTGACGCAGAACTAGAAATACCATCAGACACAGAAATTGGAGAAATAGTCAGTTGCTCCGGATGTGGACTTGAACTTGAAGTGAAAACTATCAAAGATGGATGCGTAGAGTTACAAGAATTAACCATTGAAGGCGAAGACTGGGGAGAATAAACAGTTAATCAACAACAAATATTTTGCCATTTTATGCTAATATTGTCTATTTTTGGAAGGATCTCCTAAAGCAATGAGCATAGCTCTTTTGTATGAACGCTCAGAGAATGATGAAGCGGGTATAAAGCAAACTGCGCAACAGCTTGGGATAGATCTTAAATTCATACCTTTTCGTAAAATTGCTTTAACAATATCAAAAGAAGGTTTTAGTGCTAAAACTAAAGGTAAAGATTACCTTGAAACTTTCAACCAAACTGCTGTTGTACTTAATCGTGCGCAAAGTAAAAACCGCCGTTTACAGGCCTCCTATATCATGGAAGCGTTTGATAAAAAAACTTTGAACTCAAGTCAAATAGAGTTTATCTGTTACAGTAAGTTACGTACTTTACTAAATCTTTGGAAAGCTGGTTTGCCCATTCCTAAAACAGTTTTTGTACCTTGTGATGCTTCTGATTTTATGAAAAATAGTCGTGAAATTCATAACGAAGCAGACATAGCTGATTTATTCCAAACGGAAATTCCACTTGACAAGGGTATAGTAATCAAGGCTGATGCTGGCACACATGGTAAAATGATAATGCTTTCAAAAACCCGTGAAGAACTTCTTGAAAACATTAAGGAAACAAGACCAAGCATAATAAATCCCATAGGCGTAGTTGCCCAAGAATTAGTTAACAAATGGTTCTACGATTTACGTATAATTGTTTACAAGGAAAAAGGCAAGCAGTCTATTTGTCATAACAAGGCTCTCGCACGTGCAGGATTTAAAGATTTTCGTACAAACACTTTTCTTGGTAATTTGGTATTTGAAGCAAAACTGCCTCAATGCGTAATTGATTTGGCAAGCAGATGTGGTGACACATTAGGTAAAGGCAGTGAGGCTTGGATTTTTGCGTTTGATGCAATGATAAATATTCCTAACAATAAGCAGCAGGTAGATGATACTTATCTAAAAGCACAGCTTGATCTTGCGGCACAGGCGTATTTGTCAGTGCAAAAGGTAAAAGCTGATGAAACACGTTTGACAGATTTTTCTGCTTGGAACGACCGGTTAGTACAATCTTTTAGTGCATACACCAGTTCGGATTCTTATCAGAAAGTTAAAAGTGTAATCGATGAAAATATACAAAACAACAAAAATGACATAGTGTTTCACGAGGCAAATTCTTGTCCCGAATTTTGGGAAAACACTCGACTTGCAACTGGTTTAAACGTGGCAATTCCACTTTTAAAAACTGCTCAAAGTCTAATCGATTAAGATAGGAAATTACCTTAGGAGAAAAATATGATGATGCGAATAGGAATAATTGGTGGTTCAGGTTACGTTGGCGGGGAACTCTTACGTCTGCTTCTTCTACATCCGCAAGCAGAAGTAACAATGGTTACCTCTCGCCAGAGTGCTGGTGAATACATTTTTAATATTCATCCTAATCTTCGTGGTTTAACTCAGCTAAAATTTGTGCCACAAGACATAGTTGAGCTTCAAAAAAATTGTGATATAGTCTTTACCGCAACTCCTCATGGAGACTCTGTTAATCTTGTCCCTAAACTTCTTGAGGCGGGTCTTAAAGTTATAGATATGAGTGCTGATTTTCGTCTTAAAAACTCTGCTAATTATGAAACGTATTACGGTTGGCAACATGCTTATCCTGAACTGCTAAAAGAAGCTGTTTATGGTTTGCCTGAGCTTCATCGTGAAGAAATTAAAACTGCACGCCTTGTTGCTTGTCCTGGTTGTATGGCTACAAGTACCATTTTAGGTTTAGCACCCATTATCCAAGCAGGATTTATTGACCCTGATAAAATTATAGTGGATCTCAAAGTTGGCAGTTCGGGTGGTGGTAGTAAACCAACTTCTTCTTCTCATCACCCTGAACGCTTCAGTGGTGTGCGTCCTTACCAAGTTATTGGTCATCGGCATATAGCTGAAGTGGAGCAAGAGCTTTCAGCTCTAAGTGACAAGTCTGTAAAAATCAGTTTTATCCCTCATGCTGTTAACATGGTACGCGGTATTTTGGCAACAATTTACACTTATCCAAAACAACCAGTAACTGGTAAAGACATTTGGAAAGTTCTTCGTGGTATGTACGGAAATGAGCCTTTTATACGTCTGGTAAAATATCAGAAAGGTCAATACCAGCTTCCTGACCCTAAAATTGCTGTTGGTACAAACTTTTGTGATGTTGGCTTTGAAATCGACGAACACGCAAGTTGTCTCTTAATGTTCTCTGCTATTGATAACATGTGTAAAGGTGCTTCTGGACAGGGTGTGCAATGTCTTAATTTACTTATGGGTATTAACGAAACCACGGGTCTTAAGAGTACGGGTTTTCATCCGATGTGATTGTCATGTTGTTTGTAATTAAAATTGGTGGAAGTATTCTAAAAGAAGGTGCGTCAAGTGACCTTGTTGTTGACCTAAAAGAAGTTGTTAAAGAACACAGTGTTGTCCTTGTTCACGGTGGTGGCGTGGAGGTTACAGACATTGCTTCTAAATTGGGAAAAGAGCAAAAATTCATAATGTCCCCCGAAGGGTTCCGTAGTCGTTATACTGATAAAGAAACTATTGACATTTACACTATGGTTATGGCTGGTAAGCTCAATAAACAAATAGTTTTAGCTCTCCAAGCACAGGGAATTAATGCTGTTGGTTTAAGTGGACTTGATTCAGCTATTCTTAAAGCAGAACGTAAAACAAAACTAGTCGCAGTTGATGAGCGTGGACGCAAAAAAGTGGTCGATGGCGGTTACACAGGTAAAATAACCAAAGTAAATACCGAACTTCCACATTTACTGCTTGAAAATGGTTACATGCCTATAATTACGCCAATTGCTCTTAGCCAAAATTATGACCCTTTAAATGTGGATGGTGACAGGACTGCAGCTATACTTGCAGGTGCCCTAAAAGCGGATAAATTAATACTGTTAACAGATGTTGACGGTTTGTTTCTTAACGGTGAGTGTGTATCAAAAATTACTGCGGTAGAGGTTAAAGAGATTCTCCATAAAATCGGTGGTGGTATGAGTACCAAAGTTCACGCTGGACTTGAAGCCTTAAATCAAGGTGTTCCTGAAGTTCTTATAACTTTAGGTACTGCTAAACAGCCTATAACCTTTGCTCTAAGCCATAAAGTTGGTACAGTGATAACTAATGAATGAAAAAGAAATAATGAATATTGAATCCCTATACTTGGCTAACGTTTTCTCTAAAAAACCTTTGACTTTCACGCATGGTAAAGGTGTTCTGTTATGGGATATCAATGGTAAAGAATACATTGACTGTGCAAGCAGTTATGGTGTAGCAGCAATAGGACACTGTCACCCAAAAATTGTGGCTGCCATAAAAGCTCAAGCTGAACAATTAATTTCTCTTCATAGTTGTTACTATAATGATAAACGAGCTGAATTTATCCAAAAACTTGTTAACCTAACCCCTAAAGGTCTTAGTAAAGCATTTTTGTCAAATAGCGGTGCTGAGTCTGTTGAATGTGCTATAAAACTTGCTCGTAAAGCAACAGGAAAAACTGAAATAATTGGTGTAATGGGTGCTTACCATGGAAAAACATTGGGGGCTCTTTCATTAACATGGGACAAAAAGTATCGTGAACCCTTCATGCCTCTAATTCCTGATGTAAAACATGTTACACCTGATAACCCTGATAAAATACGAGAAGCAATAACTGATAAAACTGCTGCAATAATCTTAGAACCCATCCGTGGCGAAGGTGGAATACGTGTTTCACCAGATAATTACCTTAAACAGGTGCAAGAAATCTGCAACGAAAAAGGTGTTCTGTTAATTTTTGATGAAGTGCAAACAAGTTTTGGACGTACAGGTAAATTTTTTGGTTGTCAGAATTGGAATGTGGTTCCTGATATAATGTGTCTTGCTAAACCTTTTGCTGGTGGTTTACCTATAGGTATTACAGTTGCCCGTGAAGACATAATGTCAACACTTAAACTAGGTGAGCATACAACAACTTTTAGCGGTGGTCCTCTTGTATGTGCTGCTGGTTGTGCTGCTCTTGATGTTCTAGTGGATGAAGATTTAACTGGAAAAGCTGCGGTTAATGGTAAATATTTTAAGTCGCAACTTGAATCTCTCGTTTCTAAACATAAAATTGTCAAAGAAGTGCGAGGCTTAGGTTTAATGCTTGGTCTAGAGCTTCGATATGATGTTTATGGAGTAATAATGAGGGCGTTAAGTAAAGGTATTCTTGTTATAGATGCTGGGAGAACAGTAGTGCGCCTTCTTCCGCCTTTAATTATAAGTAAGGAACAAATTGATAAAGTAGTTAAAGTGTTAGATGAGTCTTTAGGAGAAGAAGAACATGAACGATCCAGCAGTACGATTCTTAACTAACCTTCTTGGAATTTATAGTCCAAGCGGGAAAGAACAATCCATAGCTAACTTTTTAGCCACCCAAATGAAGCAAATGGGCTTTGAAGTAGGTATAGACACTGTAGGAAATGTGATTGGAGTTGTTGGCGATGGAAAACCCGTTATCTTACTCTGTGGTCATATGGATACTGTTGCAGGTAACGTACCGTTGCGTATTGAAGAGGGCAAAATTTATGCCCGTGGAGCAGTTGATGCAAAAGGCCCATTAGCAGCAATGGTTATGGCGGCTATAGCTGCCTCAAAAGAGCCAAATTTTAAAGGGAAAATTCTAATTGCAAGTGTTGTAGAAGAAGAGGCGACCAGTAAAGGTGTTAGGCATTTAATAACAGAGGGTATACAGGCAGATTACGCAATTTTTGGTGAGCCAAGTGGTGTTGAGAATATAACTATTGGTTACAAGGGTCAGATTCAATTAAAGTTAGTTATAAAAACTGAAACTGGGCATGCATCAACGCCTTGGCTTTATGATAATGCGCTTGAAAAAGCGTATGAGCTTTGGGAAAAAATTCGTTCTACATGTGCTTTCCCTTCTATGGATCCACAGGAAACACCTTTCACTTCAATAACTGTTTGTCTTGTAAAAATGGTTGGAGGTCAAGGGGACTCTGTTATACCATTTGAGGCTGAGATGAAACTTGATGTTCGTGTGCCTATACAGTTTACAACAGCTCAGGTTTATGATAAAATGATAAAGATAATTAGTAATTATCAAAACATAAACCCCACTGTTGATATTAATGTGTCTGTGCTTGATACAGTAGAACCCTTTGAGGCAAGCAAAGCTTCTCCTTTGGTTCATGCGCTTTCTATGGCTGTCCGTAAAGTTACCGGAAAGCCGGCAACGTTATTGCGTAAAACAGGCACTGGTGATATGAACCTGTTAGGAAATACTATGAATTTACCTATCGTAACATATGGGCCAGGCGATTCACATCTTGACCATACTATTGATGAGCATATCATAGTAGAGGATTATCTAAATGGGATAAAAGTCTACAAAGAAACAATTCTAAAATTAACAAACTCTGCAACCAAAACAACATCTGAATAGTTATCTGAAAGAGGCAACTGTTATACTGCATTACTTAATGGTAAACGTTACTCGTTTCGTCGGCTTATTTGTTCTTTTTTTGCCGCTTTTTCTATGTTTGAATACAATTGTTTCTCTTGGTTTGAGATAATTGCTATGTCTGTACGTGTGACGCTTTTTACAAGTGGAATTTTGATTAGTCGTGCTTGTCGTGTTTGAGGCACATAATTTACTGTAACCTCCCGGTTAGTTTGGCATAATTTTTCGCCTGAAGACCAAACTTCATACATTTCAACTTTCAAATGGTATGTTCCTTCAGCTATACCTTTTGTATCCATAATCCAGCTGTATTCCAGCTCGTTTGTTCCTAACAAACCTTGAATCACCTGAATAAACACGGCACTTATAGATGTGTCTTCAAAGAATAGGTCAGCTTTAATTTTGGAAAATGCTCGATATGACGGTTCAAGTCTAAAACTAGTTTTGAGGATTAACTCGTCAATTCCTGTTATTGTTTCCATTTTAGTTATGTAGATCTGTTTTTGTGCTACAAGACTTGTTTTTTTGTTTTGATTTGTAGCCGTAGCAGAGAGGCTGTCAAAAGTTAATTGTTTCATAGGTTTAATTGTTTTTGACATGCTTTTCGCCTGTATTATTTAGTTTGCTTGTTAATGTTGTTTTAGTTTTGCGTCTTTAGTTTAAACTATCGCTAAATACAATAATCTCGTTATTAGTTTAGAACTCTATTACATCATCATTAAAGGGGCGTAAGTGTTTGAGCAATAGCGATATGGATGCAGATTTCTATTTAAATGAAAATGATGCTGCTGAAGATGGCAATCAAAATAGCAAGTCTTTAACAGCTTCAGGTATAGCTGAATATATTCGTTTTAACTGTTGCCCTCGTTTCTTTAAATTAACATTTGAAGGTAAAGAAATAAAAAAGCGTAAATGGCCTGAGGCTTTCAAACAGCTTAATCCTCTTCTTTCTGGCGCCGGCAAAAAGTTTGAAGCAAAAAAAATTTCTGAGATAAACGAAAAAGCTTCTGCTTATTACGACTTTACTAGATATAACCCTTATCAGCATGGTTGGGAAAAAGCAGCAGATTCTTTGAATGAACTGCGTCAGATTATTAATCAAATTTTAGTAGGTGTAGAAGAAAAAAACAGTGATGAATTAACATTACTCTATCAAGTTCCTATGAAGGGTCAAATTGGTGTGTGGGCTATAAAAGGTATAGCTGATTTGATTGCAATTTGGCCTTCTGAAAATGGAAAGGTTACTGTGCGGATTTTTGAGCTTAAGGCTTCTTGGAAGGAGCAAACTACGCATCGTATTCAAGTGGCAATTTATGCTTTGTTGCTTTCACAAGTGTTAGATGATTTATCGTTTAGTGTTGAAGTTGAAGGTGGTGTTATTAGTCGTGAAACTTGCCTTGAAAATTTTTCTCCTCGAAATTTGCCTAAATTCAAGTTAGGTCCTTTAATTCATGATGTTGAACGTTTGCTTGCTGAGAATGGTGAATTACATCGTATTCATAAGACACCTTTAGAGCAAGTTGATTTTCAACTTTGTTCTAGATGTGATCCTTGCGGGTTTAATGAATGTTGTATTATTTGTGCTATAGAAACTGAAAATATAGCGTTGCTTAATTTAAGTCGGGGGGAGCAGAAGGCTCTTAGGTATCATGGTGTTTCCAAGCTTGAGGATTTGGCAAAACTCAAACCAGTGCTTGATGCCTATAGTTTGCGTCCTTATGATTTTAAAATTCTTCCTGCAAATGACCCGCAAAAGGTTCGTGAATTATCAACTGATCCAATAGTCGGTTCTAAACTAGATTGGTTAATTGAACGTGCTCAATATATGCTAAGCGGCATTCGACCTAACAGTAGTTATGCAAGTAAAAACCGCTGGACACCTTGGCTAACTGGCACAGGTTATGGTGGTCTTCCTGAGGACAGTCCTGTTTTAAGTGTTAATACATCATCACTGTTTTTAGCGCCTGTTTCTGATAATATGATTCGTATTTATTTTTTTATCGAATGGGATTATATGCTTGATATAATATCCATGATTAGTGTACGGGTTAATTGCACTCGATACCGTGGTGAGCCTCCAAGTATCTCTCATATCGTTCACGAGTTACCTGATGACCATAAAGAGTGTCTTGATCAAGAAAAAACGCTTCTGGAAACTTTCTTCAAAGATTTAACAGTTGCAATTCAAAAAGTTGCAAACGAAACAGGCAACCCTAGCAAAGCACCGTTACACCTGTATTTTTTTAGCCATCAAGAACGTGACATTCTAATGAAAGCAGTATGTCGTCATCAAACACTTATCAGTGCTAGAGCCATAAGAGACCTTCTAGGGTTAAGACAAGCTATTGATCAGCCAATGTTTTCAATACTTCAAGACGAAGTTCAACGTAGAAAAGCCCTAAAATTTCACAGCAACGGCCTTTTACCTATTCTTGAACAGATAACATTTTTTGACCGCAAAAACTGGAAAGCAACACGAAAAGACAACACCACAGTAGACCTAACCACAGTTTTCCGCGACGGCCTATTCAATTATACTTTACCCTTCAATAGAAACCCTGACGGATCTATTGTTTTCCTGCGAGATGACTTAACCCAAAAAGACGGTTATTACCCTGCGCGAGCCCGCTTCAGTAACCAATTACCTGTAGAATACATTTGGGGCGCAAAAGGTCGTCTTGATAATTTTCAAGAAAAAGGTCAGGCTAAAATTATAGTAGAGAAACGTAAATGGTGTGATTATCCTCAAAAAACTCGGCGTATAACTGATGAAGAACTCAACCTTATGGGGCAAAAACTTTGTTTGGCTCTTGAGCATGTTGAGCGTTCGATAACTATTCGTAATCGTAGATTGAAAAAAGAGCCTATAGATATTCCTACAATTGCAGAATTTACTTTAGGGACTTCAACTCTTGAGCGTAGTTGTAGAGAGTTTCTTGATTTAGAGTATTTTTCTAAGCGGCAGGAGATGTATCAGCATTATGCGTTATTGCCTTACCAGCGGGTGGCAACTGGTAAGTCTTTAATTTTTGAGTGTATGCGTGTTTTTGAGTTTGAACAAGAGTTTGTGGTTCATGGTAAGCTTGTCTATGAAGGTATTGGGTTGCCTAAGGCTGAATGTGTCATTAATGCTTGTCGTGTTAAAGGGTCTGATGATTCCAGTTCTGGTGATTGGATGGTGGTAACTGAGCTTGCTAAGAACTCGTTTGGTCAATTTGAGGAGGTTCAAAAGTGTTCTCCTTCAGAAATTGGTAAATCTGCTCGTGCTATTATTAACAAAGTTGATGTTCATAGTCTTGAAATTATTGTTAAGGTAATCAATTGGCCTAGTAAAGGTAATAAGTATAGTGCGTGGCATAATTTGCCTACAACTGATCCTGAGAAAGCTAAATCTAAATATTTGCAGCTTTTTGAGAAAGGTCGTTATTATATTTTAGATGAGTTAGTTGATGATATACTTTCTGATAGAGCTGAGAAAAGTCTTAACCATTCTGATAGTAATTTTCTTTATCTTCTTTTGGCTGATTATTTAGCGGGAAAAACGTGTGGTTCTATGCGTACTGCATTGCCCATGTCGGGGGCTGTAGGTTTCCTAAATTGGATGAAAAATAGGCTTTTTGCTCCAAAAGTTGAGCAAGCACTTTTTGTTGATCATGTTTTTAGTAATGAACCAATTATTATGCTTCAGGGTCCGCCGGGTACTGGTAAAACTGAGACGTTGCAGTTGGCTGTTTTAGCGCATGTGGCTGCTCATAGTGCTTTTTCTAAGTGTCGTGTGCTTATGGTTGCGCCTACTCATAAGGCTATACAGGAATTTGTTACTAAACTTGCTCGTTGCCGGCAGGAGTACATAGATGCTGGTGGTAAAGATCTTAAGGATTTGCGGATTTTTCGTGTGTTAAGTAGTGATACTAGCTCTGTTAAGCCTTTAACTGGTGTTACTTGTATTAATTACAACAAGGATAAGGATGCTGTTGAAGAGTTAACTGGTATTTTGTCAAATCAATCATCATTAGTGTCTGGTTCTTCTTTGTCTGAACCAACGATTTTATGTTTAACTCCTCCTAGTCTATATGGTTTTATGAAGAAAGTTGGTGGTGGTGAGCCTCCTTGGGGTGAGGGCTTTTTTGATCTTCTAGTTGTTGATGAAGCAAGTATGATGAGGTTGCCTGAATTTATTTTATCTGGAAGTTTTATGACTAAAAATAGTCAGTTTCTTGTTGCAGGGGATCATCGACAATTGCCTCCGATTGTTTCTCATAATTGGGAGAAAGAGGACAGACGTACGCTTGAAGAGATGGCTTCTTTTCTTTCTACAATGGATTTTTTGCGGTTGTTACGTGATGAGGATTTAGGTCTTGATCGGATAAAATGTAGTAGTCCTGCCAATATTCCTGCGGTTCGTCTTTGTGAGAGTCATCGGTGTCATTTTGTTGTTGCGGATTTTCTTAAAGAATGGGTTTATGAAAAAGATAAGATTGATTTTTGTTCTAATCAGAGGGCGACTTTGGATTTATTTACCTCTAAAACTGACGGGTTAAATGTAGTGTTTGAACCTGAAAATGTGTTTGTACTCATTGTGCATGATGAGGCTGAAAGTTTTCAGTCTAATTTAACTGAGGCTTTAATTGTGAATGCGTTGGTGCGTTGTGTATCGCCTGAGATAGTTGGTGTAATTACGCCTCATAATGCTCAAAAGGGGTTGCTTAAGAATCTGCTTGTAGATGGTTATAGTGAAACGCGTGTGGATACTGTTGAGCGTTATCAAGGTGGCGAGGCTGATTTTATAATTATAAGCTCTACTGTTAGTGATCCTGATTATGTTCGAAGTGAGAGTGATTTCTTGCTAAATCTTAATCGTATAAATGTCTCTATAAGTCGTATGAAGAAAAAAATTGTGGTTATTGCTAGTCGTTCAATTTTTGAGTTCATGCCTCAAGACGCAAAAGATTATGATAAGGCGTTACTGTGGCGTGGGATTTCTCAAGCTGTTGGGTACACTGCAGGGTCTAAACCGTGTTGGACCGGTGAACTTTCAAAGTTTATAGGTCAAAATGTGTCTTCTCAGGCAAACATTGAAGTTTACACTGCATAGAAACCTCTTTTCTATGGAACGTTTTCTGCTGATACACGATGGTTTTTTGTTTTACTATGTTTTAGAAAGCGAGTGATACGGTAGAGGTGAAATTAACTGTGTTCTCTTAAGTAAACTGGTGTTTTTATGTTGTGCGTTTGGTTTTTAAATTATTTCTACTTGTTCGTGGTATGTTTTTTGTGGGTTTTGCTTTTTGTGTTTTTTTGTTAAAAATTGTTGTGTTCAAAAACGTATATTAGTCAAAGCATCCAATCTATCCTGAACGAGTAGGGAAAAAAATTGAAAACTCATGTTACCTTTGTTAATCCTCCTTATCCACCGGGAGCTCATCAGCATCCGCCCTTTATTCCATTAGGTATTGGTTATTTGGCTGCTGTTTTGGAGAAAGCTGGATATAAGGTGGATGTTATTGATTGCCAGGCGATGAAGTTATCTTATGATCAGTTTAAAGAGGAGCTTGCTAAGCGTAATCCTGATGTTGTGGGTATGAGTGCGACCACTTTGATTTACAAGTCAGGTGGTGAGTGTGCACGAATTGCTAAAGAGGTTAATCCTAAGGTTATTACGTTGCTTGGTGGTTCACATGTTTCTTTTTGGGATGCGAATGCTTTAAAGGAGCATCCTACACTTGATATTGTTGTACGTAAGGAGGGTGAGGCTACTCTTCTTGATTTAATGGAGCGTATTGAGGCGGAACAACCTTATTATGATGTGGTAGGTACTACTTGTAGAAATGGTGATGAAATTGTCAAGAATCCTGATAGACCATACATTCAAGATCTTGATGCTTTGCCTTTTCCTGCTCATCATCTTTTTCCGCTTGATTATCTAAACAAGTTTGGCATAGTTATTTTCCCAGTGTATACCAGTAGAGGTTGTCCTTATTGGTGTAGTTTTTGTTCAGCTGTGCGTATGTTTGGTAGGGGTTATCGTATGAGAAGTCCTAAAAATGTAGTTGATGAGCTTGAACATTTGGTCAAAACGTTTGGTGCTCAACAATTCACATTTTATGATGACGCGTTTACTGTTGACCAGAATCGCACTCGAGAAATCTGTAGGCTTATCATAGATCGTGGTTTGAAGATAAAGTGGGACTGTGAAGCCCGTGTAGACATGGTTGACAGAGAACTGTTACAAACTATGAAAGATGCTGGATGTATTGCTGTCTGGTTTGGTGTTGAAGCTGGTTCTCAACTAGTTATTGATGCTATGGGTAAAGGATACAAGCTTGAAACTATAAAGAACTCATTTAAAACTGCTCAAGATGTAGGTCTTATGACTGTTGCAAGTGTGGTTTTAGGTTTTCCTGAAGAAACTCCTGAAACTTTGCGTGAAACTACTAAATTCATAGAAGCGCTTAATCCTGATGATGTTGGTTACTATATTGCAACTCCGTACCCGGGAACTCCAATGCATGAACTAGTTGTCAAGAAAGGATGGTTAAAAGTTACTGATTTCAATCGTTATGATACTGCTACTCCAATCTTTGAAACTCCATACATAAGCTCCGAGCAACTTGTAGAGATGCGTGAAAAGGCTTTCCATAGTTTTTATGTGCGAATAGGTTATATTTGGAAGATGTGGCGAAAAGGTGGAGTTTATGGAAAATCGGCTACGCGGACTGCTTTAGCGCATTTGCGTAGAAAAATTAAAGCAGCTTTTTAGCTGTTTTTATATTGATGGTGAACACTAATGGGTACAGTTGCAAATGTTGCGTTAATTAATCCTCCTCCGATATCTGGTGTTTTTCATCATCATCCCTATTTGCCAATGGGGTTAGCATATTTAGCAGCTGTTCTTGAAGAAAAAGGTAGTCAGGTAACTGTTCTAGACTGTTTAGCTGAGGGTATTGATCAAAATCAGCTCAAGCAAAAACTTGCTACTATTAATCCTGATGTTATCGGTATAAACTCTATGACTCCTATGACGCCTTCAACCCTTATGGCTGCGCGGGGTGCCAAAGAAGCTTGTCCTAGTGCCGCTGTTGTTTTAGGCGGTCCACATGCTACTTTTATGGATAAAGAGCTCCTCACTGTTGAACCTGCTGTTGATGTAATTGTTCGCGGAGAGGGTGAGGTAACTTTTGCAGAACTAACTAAAAGAATTGTTAATAATGTTGGTTTAAACACTGCTGACGGTATTACTTATCGTCATCAGAATCGAATTGTACAAAATCAAAGTCGAGATTACATTCAAAACTTAGATGACTTGCCCTTTCCAGCTTACAAGCATTTTCCACTTGAAAAGTATCGTCTTTTTGGTAAATTGTTCTTTCCAGTAATTACCAGTCGTGGTTGTCCTTTTCAATGTAACTTTTGTACTACCAGCCGCATTTTAGGCAAACAGTATCGTGTGCGGAGTCCTCAAAATATTGGTCATGAACTTGAACTGTTAAAACGTGAATACGGCGCAGACTCTTTTACCTTCTATGATGATACCTTAACACTTGATAAAAAACGTCTCTATGATATCTGTGATGAAATAAAAAGCAGAAAACTCAACATACCCTGGGACTGTCAGACCCGTGCAGATAAAGTTAGTGAAGAAATGTTTACTAAAATGAAAAACACTAACTGCCAACAAGTATTCTTCGGTATAGAATCCGGATGCCAACATGTACTAGATGCAGTAAATAAACGCACTACAGTTGAGCAAAATGAATCTGCTATTAAAATGGCAAAGAAATCAGGCTTATTTGTTGCTATCTCTATTATACTTGGTTATCCAGGTGAAACTGCAGAGATGCGCAAAGAAACCTTTAACTTCATAAGACGCGTTGAACCCGACGATGTATATCTTTGCATAGCGACACCATACCCTGGCACAGAACTACGCAAAGAAGTTGAACAACTAGGCTACAAAATGTCATCTGATTGGAGTCAATATGACACTACAACACCAGTATTTGAAAATCCCCTACTCTCAGGTGAAGAAGCTCTGCGGTTACGTAAAGAGTTCTACAACCGATTCTACTCACCAAAATATGTTATGCGACACATGTTTAAACGTAACTTTTACAGCCGCGTTATGTCCAGGGTCGCTGCTAACCACATAGTTTGGCGTATAAAAGGTCGTTAAATACTTCTGCTATTTTTAGCAGTACTATTTTTTTCTTCAGTTTTAGCAAAAGTTTTTCAGATGCCAAAAACCATATTGTAGATTGAGATGGCCATTAGATGAATGTGTGTCTGATAAATCCGCCTAGAATTCAACCTAAAGCTTGGGGAAAACCAAGTGTTTACCAGCCAATGGACATAGCATACGTAGCCGCGGTACTGGAAAAAAAACACACAGTGCTAGTGATTGATGTGCCAAATGAGGGTTGGGAGCTTCTTGAAGAAATTGAAGGCGGAAAATACCGTCAAGGTTTGCCCAACACAGAAATTGTTGCTAGACTACAAAAATTTCAACCCAAACTTGTAGTAATATCAGTACCTTATTCTGGTTGGTCTACTGCAGCTTTTGCAATAGCTAAAACCATAAAAGCTGCAGACAAAAACCTCAAAATTGCCCTTATAGGTTTACATCCTTCCTCACGCCCTAATGAATGTCTAAGGCAGGCTAATGTAGATTATGTAGTGATAGGTGAACAGGAAATAACTACACTTGAACTCGCTGATGCCCTTGAAAAAGATGCCATTTCGGATTTGAAAAATGTTAAAGGATTAGGTTTTCTAGAAAACAATGAACTTGTATTAACAGCGCCAAGACCTTTCATTGAGGATCTTAATACGCTACCTTTTCCAGCACGTCATCTGCTGCCTATGAAAGAATTTTTTGAAGCTGCTAAAAAAATTCCTATAAGTGGTAATTTGAAAAAGCCTTCAATTCGCATGTTAACATCTCGTGGTTGTCCGTATGGTTGTGTTTTTTGTTCAAATCATATAGTTATGGGACGTAAATGGCGAGCTCGTAGTGCTGAGAATGTTGTCGCTGAGATAGAGCATATAGTTAAAACTTATGGTATACGTCAAATTGATTTCTTAGATGATAATATAGCTTTTAATCGTGAGCGGTTAGTAAAAATTTGTAACATGTTAATTGAAAAGCGTTTAAACATTGATTGGTGTACTCCAAATGGGGTTCGTGCTGATGCTTTAGATTCTGAACTCTTGGTTTTAATGCGCAAAGCTGGGTGTCAAAAAATTTTGATTGCTCCCGAATCTGGTGTTCAGCGTATCGTGGATGAGGTTCTTAAGAAAAAGCAGAGTCTTCAACATGTAGAAGACATTGTTAGTGCTGCTCACAAGGTTGGCATTAAAGTTGGGTGCTTTTTCATTTTAGGTATGATTGGTGAAACCAAAGAGGATATGAAACAAACCATTCAGTATGCCTACAAACTGCGACATTTGGGCGCTGAATATTTTTACTTCAGTTATGCTACTCCGCTTTATGGTACTGAACTATATCGTCAAGCTAAAGAGGGGAATTATTTGACAAGCGATTTTAACGATGATGCTCTCTCTGCGGTGCAGCCCTTAATTGAAACTCCAGAATTTACTGTTGATGATCTGCGTTGTTTAGCTGCAGAGGCAAATTTAGTAAACCCCACAGTAACTCATGAACGATTACTACGGGCAATTCGCAACCCAAAAAAAGCATTAGAAATTTTGTTTGCAAGAAATAAAATAAAACAAAAAATTTCCTAACTTTTACTTTTTTATTGCATCCGCTGCTGTTTCTTTGTGGAAATAATACTGCAAATTTTGTCTGGTTGATTAGTTGAAAAAACAAATACTCTTTCACCTGCTTTAATTTTTACGGCGCTATCAAAAGATGTAGAATATGCCAAAGACCCATCAGTAGCATATCTTATTCCAACACCAAAATACTTTCTGGCATTTGTCATGGTTTGTTCACATGATTCAATGTCACACAAAAAGAAACGTTTAGAATTAAAAAACCTAAAGGCTACAACAAGTTCTTCTGAAGTAATTGTTATCTTAAGACCACCAAAAATAGCGTATACTATAGAAATAATAAACAATCCTAGGAGTGCCATAACAGCCCCAAATAACAGAGAAACACTATACCAACAAACCAATCCCGCTACACCAAATACAAGCATTAAAACAATAATCAAAGCTTTCACAAAATTACCTAAACCTACTTTTTCATAATATTCAACTTTATCCACTTTTTACACACCTTTAAATTAAACAGATTTACGACAAAATTAATGTTTTGTCTCTGTATTTTGTTGTCAAGTTTTTGGTTGTAGCCTGGCTTTTTTGATTAAGTAGTATCCTTTAGTGTTTTTCCATTCGATGTTGGCTTTTTCAATGTTGATTTGTTTTTTGTAAATTGGGCAGTCAACAACTATGGTGTGGTATTCTCCCCATTCGCCTATGGGATTAATTTTTTTTTCGGCAACTCTTTGCTTAATTTCATCTATGACATTTTGGTCAATTATTTTACCTAGCCACTCTTTGTTTGCTCCAAGCGCAGTGTCTACTTCTATAATTAGACATTTAAAACCCAGTTGATACATTTCATCAAGTCCAGCGATAGGGTCTTTACCGAAAAGCGGAGCATACTGTTTGACACCAATTGGGTCAAGAATATCTTTGTAATAATCAAGATGCTCAGGCGTAGTGGTTACCCCCGAAACTAACATGTTTGCACCCAACTTTTTAAGAGCTTTGCCTACTTCCTGCGGTGTTTTACCTACCGTAATGGCTGGAATACCTGTTGCTTCAGATATCAACTCTATCATGCGTTTATTTTCAAGATGCGCCTTACCGCCTGCTTGGATAAACATTAACTGTTTAACATTTAACCCCTCTTTAAGCACTGAATACAAAGCATAAACAGAATCCTTCCCACCTGAAAGCGAAACAACCCCATGATCAGACAAACAATACACTCCCCAAGTTTAGTAACTATATACTGTTTTTGAAAAATAAAAACCTACACCCAAACAAACACACTTCAAAAAAAGAAGGAAAAAATTAGACACGGTTTCATGCGAAGGTCTTATGAAAACCCACTTATTCAGAGATATTCTCCGTTTTCAAAACCGCCCGTTTATTTTGTCGCCACAAAATTAAGCCTTCAGCTAAGAATAATCCTGCAGCACCAGCGGTAATTGGAACTAAATATGAGACAGCTACGCTTGGTGTCAAGTTTTGAGAGAAAAATTGTGTCACCAAAATAGCGGTTTCAGCAATTAGAATGCCAAAGAAAAAGAGGGCGTAACAGATTAGACGAGGCACGAGGTTTTTGCCGACCCACACATGCCCACTAATACTGGTTTTCTCCTTTACAACATATGTACCATACGCGGTTTTCTCGATTAAACCCTGTGACTCCAGCTTCTCTAGTTGTCTATGCGCAGTACTTGGACTAGACAGACTAGCACCACGCATGACTTCCCGTGGACCAACAGGTTTACCTGCTTTAACCACAAAGGCATAAACACTTAATGTGTTACCTTCTAAATTTTCGCGATCCACGTTAGTCACTAAATTCACCTCACAGGCACGATAAACACTTCAAGACCGTATCGATCAAGCTCAAACATTTGATTTTCAGATAGTACCGCATTGTAGATGTAACTGTTTCCATTTCGTGTTAGACTAAGTGTTTGTATTTCTGCTGTAGTAACCGATGTTTCAATGAATGTATTGTTTTCTCCATAAGGATCCATGTCAACGAATGACTGTGCCTGAGCTAATGTTTGGATGATGCCTGATTGGATAACATCAACAGGGTTGATATCTCCTAAAAAGGCCCAGTGATCCAAACTGCCAGAAATTACAAGCAAACGTGACTCACCTGGTGCAAAAAAACAGTCATATTCGTTATCTTTGCTCGCCTTAGACCCTGAGCCTAAGTAGTTTTCAGACTGGTGATTAGTGATCATTCCAACTGACATATAACTTTGTCCACATCTAGATTCGGTTTGGTCAATTGTCACTCGGCCAGTTACGTCGACCCATGCGCCATCTATGTTTAAGTATGTGTAAGTGTTGATGCTCGTCTCTTCTTTTACTCCTGAATTCTCAGCAAAATTATAGTATACAGTGCTGAAATTTTTTCGTTATAACTTGTCGCATATAGTTAATTAAACGATGTTGCACAAGTTTTTTGTATGATAATTCCGTTTTTTGTGCAGATAAT
>Ga0209628_10000789_pt1 | contig 19799 bp, 21 predicted proteins | sample TergutCu122P4_FD_187285 | JGI IMG/M metagenome (GOLD analysis project Ga0209628, IMG submission 187285) | Cubitermes ugandensis P4 segment gut microbial communities from Kakamega Forest, Kenya - Cu122 P4 (SPAdes) (version 2) | ecosystem: Host-associated > Arthropoda: Insects > Digestive system...
TGTCTCTTTCGGGCGCCCACAAATACGATGGTTTTGTGCGCGTGGCCGACCCCGCACACGGTTTAATAAAATTCACCATTGAAGAGTTTTGTAATAATTGGTTGAGTATTTCTTTTTTTTGCAAAAAAAAGTATAGTAATAAAAAGTAAAAAATGATAAAAGTAAAAAGAAAACACTTTTAGTAAAACAATACCAACTTTTTCTATTTTCGCCGCAAAGTATAAACCAAAAAATATTTTATGACGTAAAAAATTGAAATATTAACCTAATAGAAAAGCGTTAGCATTTGTTTTTTGCTTGTAGAAATGTAGGAGTTTTGAAAGCAGCCTTTAGACAGTGTGTAAGCGCTCACGTTTGCGTGGGCTTTATTTGTTTATTTGGCTGCATGGTATCCTACAACCACTACAAGCGGATGGCAAGATGAGTGCCACGCTTTTTTATTGCAAAATAATAAATGCAATGAAATATAATAGATGTATTTTTTTATTTGTAATAGCATCATTTTCGATGTCAAATAATGACATCGGCAAGTTTTTTATTTGCATTTGCAAAAAAACAGTATGCTTGTTAATTATCCAATATCTAATCGTTTAATTCATAACTTTTTAAAATATAATCACATATTGTACCATGGGACTGATAAACGATAAAGAGCAATATGAACGATTAGATATGTTGATTAGACGACGAGCAACTGGTTCGCCAGATGATTTAGCAAGAATATTCAATACATCAAAAAGTACAATTAGCAGAATGATAAAAGAAATGAAATCAATAAATTGCCCTATATATTTTTGTAGATATTGTAATAGTTATTGTTATGAACACAAGGGTAAATTAATAATAAGTTTTATTGCTACTTGCAACGATGAGGTTGGTTAAAATAAAAAATAAATAAACCTTTTTTCCTAGTGTCAAATAATGACATCGGTTTGTTTTTCATTTGCACCCGAATAAAACCAAGCCACTGATATTAGGTATCCGATTGATTCTTCCTAAAAATACTAATATGAATAAGGAAATTATTTTAAACTGCGTATCTCCATGTAATAATATTTCACCCTCTCCTGCCATGTCTATCCTAAAAGCTTATTTACTTAATCAGAAAATGGGTTATAAAGTAAAGGTAGTATACTGGAATATCATATTATATAGATTAGAAAATGATTTTATTTGGAATAAGCAACTTGTTATCAAAGACGTAGTAAATTCAACCATAATATATGCTGCCTATTTAGCGGTAAAAACAAATAACCAACTATTATACAATGAAATAAAGGCTATTTTACAATCATTTCTACCCATTATGCTGAATGAAAAAGATTTTTTTGATGACCATATTAAAAAATACACAAAGAAATTAGACAAAACTATTGATGACTATTTGAACACTATCGACCTCAATAACGTTATGTATTTTGGATTTTCAATGAAAATGTATCAATGGGTATTGGCTTCTGTTGTGGCAGAAAAAATAAAAAAGATAGCACCTAATATACCAATAGTTATTGGAGGAATAAATACAGCTAAAGAAGCCAAAACTTTTTTAGAAAATTTTAAACAATTTGATATAGCCATTTGGGGTGAAGGAGAAATACCATTGGGTGAATTAACATTTTTTTTATCCAATTCCAAAAATTTTTCAGAATACAATGTAGAACGATCTTTTTTCAGAGAAAATAATATTATTAAGGTATCAAGCAATACGAAATATAATTTTCTTGATTTCTCAGCTAAAGAAATATTTCCAGATTTTGATGATTATTTTTACTGTTTAAAGCAAAATGCAATTAAACTTGATGAAATACTTGTTATTGAAGGTGGAAGGGGTTGTCATTGGAATAGATGTCATTTCTGCTATTTGAATGAAGGATACAAATATCGCCAAAAAAGTATTGAAAAATTATCGCAAGAAATAAGATACATGATTGCCACACATGGTTGCTTTCGTTTTGAATTTTTAGACAACGATTTTATTGGTAGAGATTTTAATCGTTTCAAAGCACTATTAAATGAATTAATTATAATTAAAAAGGAATATCCAGATTTTGTGATTGTTGGTGCTGAAATCATTACACTTGGGGTATCTGCTGAACTAATAAAGAAAATGTTTAAAGCAGGTATTGTAGTGCTACAAATTGGCTATGAGAGTGCCAGTAATAGTCTATTGAAGAAAATTGATAAGAAAAATACATTTGCTAGTAATTTGAATACAATAAAACATTGTTTTGATGTGGGCATTGTATTAGCAGGGACAAACATTATTTGTAATTTACTTGAAGAACAAGATGAAGATATATTAGAATCAATTGAAAATTTAAGATTCTTCAGATTTATATTAGATAAAAAAGGTGTGTTTTTTCATCGTATTAGCACTTTATCAATAAATTCATCAAGTAAGTATTATCAAGCCTCATTAAAAAAAAAGCAGGAATATCAACCTCTTTTACAAATTCATAGTAAAGCTTTTATTAATAATTTTGCAGAAGAGACAAAATGGACTTTTTTCGAGTTTGTATCACGTCAAAGTGATGTGAAATGGGAGTACTTTACTATTATTCAGAATCATTATCAGAAAAATGATTATTCATATAAATTTATTTGCAAACGTTTTAAAGTAATATATATAGAGAAATTTAACAAAGATATTATTGAACATATCGAATTCGATTATAACGACCCTGCCATTCATATTTTATTCCATAGTTATAATAAAGTACTTTCTCTTCAAGAATTGAAAAATATTTTGTCTATTAGCGAAATCGTCTGTAAAAAAGAAACTTTAGTAACAAAATTGGATTTTCTTTTTTCTAAAGGGTTAATATATAGAACTCCTTGCTACAATGAAATAGTTTCAGTAGTAAAATTAAAAAAATGCAAGGCTACAAATCATTGATACACATTGCGAGGGTCTCACCAGCCCATAAACAATAGAAAATGTATTGCTTACAAATAATAAACATAAAAAACAAACATGGTGTACAACAGAAATAACAAATAAAAGACTAATTAACAAATAAATGTTTAACCAAAAACTTAATAATATGAAAAACAAACTTAAATTAACAGATTTAAGCCACCTTAAACCTTTAGATGAGGAAATGAGCCATCTAAAAGGAGGTGATGACCCTGAAAAAGGTCCTCTTTGTGGGGGCTGTACATGTACATGTCAATGCAAAAATAATAACGACGCAGACACAACCGGAGACAACTCAATGAGAGGCACTAGAAATAATGGAAACGGAAGTTGGTACGCTGATATTGCAGTAGGAGCCATAGTAGCTGTTGGTCTTGCAGTAATATTATAATTGAAAGATATGAGAAACAGATTTTTTTCATCTGTCTTTAATCGAAATATTAACTTTAAAAAAATTATCAATATGAAAAAAACAATTAAATTAACGGATTTAAGCCGCAATGAACTTTTAAATGATGAATTGAATAATTTAAAAGGAGGAGAAAGTGGTAGAGAAGCTTGTTTTGGATGTAATTGTACATGTACATGTGCTAGTCCTACTCCTGCTGAGAATACAACTTATTGCACATCTGACTGCAAAAGAGCTCACGGTATAATAGGTATAATATTATCTGCTGATGGATCCGCTGTATCAGCAACAATGTAAATTCAATGCAGGAAAGAAGATACAATTTTCCTCTTTCCTGCATTTTATTTTTAATATTAAATTTCTGATAATGCAAAAAATAATGCTCATTATTTCTGATATTTTTGCAGCTAATTTTTATATTAGTTTTTATGAAAAAAAATAAAACAATTTTAACTGTTATATTTATTTCTACTGTTTTACTATCCCTTTGGATGCGTTCCTGCTACAGAGATACTAAGTTTCAATTAACAGGGATATTGTTTTTATTGCTCTTTGTTTTATTTGCAATGGGTGCAACATGGTTTATGTACCGAAAAGAGTGGTGCCATGTATTGGGATTAAAAACAAATGGCATTACACGGAAAGTGGTTTTTAAAGCTTTTGTGACAGCTTTACTAATTAATATTGTAGGCAGTGGTACTGTTTTTGTTGTTTATTACCTAATGTTTAATGAAATGCCATTACCTCCTTTGGGAGATAACTTTGACCCATTAAAGCTTATTTCTCTTGCTCTCGTGCTTGCCCCTCTTTCTGAAGAATTTTTGTTTAGAGGGTTTGTACAAGGTTTATGGCAAAAACTCTATAGCGATAAAGATAAAACTCCCATTAAACTCATTATTGTGACAACAGCCTTGTTATTTACTGTTTCTCATTTTCACTTTTTGTTCAATATTACTGTCAAGCAGTTTTTGCTTTTCACCATTCCATTATTTATTGTCGCATTGTATATGAGTTTTCTTCGCAATAAATATCAATCAATTATTCCTTCCATAGCTGCCCATGCCGGATTTAATTCAGCCTTAGTAATAGCACCATTAATAGCACTATTACTTTCTACCGTAGTATCTCCCGACGCATTTAGAGAAATAAGACGGCAACAGGAGTTGGCTCCATACATAAACGATACCATTCCATATAATTTCGACCCAAACAATATGGACGAATGGGAAAGGTCGTATAAAAAATTCGCCGTACTTGAAAGGCCACGATCAGAAGAAGTTATTAAACACCTAAATGGAAGCGCTACTGGTGTATGGGTTTTCTTTACCATAGATACTTGTGGTAACGTATATAATATACACGTACTTAATGGTGCAGATACCTACTACATAAGAGATATTGGGTATGGTTATATGGAAGATGTCATAAAATTTATCCAATCCTTACCGCCATGTAAACCCTATATTATGGATGGTAAAAAAGTAGAAAAAGAAATGAGTGTCTTTGTTCCCTTTTGTCCATATTAGAAAAAGAAATATAATATTTTATTAATCATGTTGTTACAGTCAAAAAATCATTTTTATATACACGAGAATAAAAGCAAGTATTTGTTCTCTTTGCATCCGTTGATTACTGCTTATTATCTATCCAATGATAAACAATTACCTGAAATGTTGCAAAAAATTAAAGACGAGTATTCGTCTCAAGAGTTAGAACTTTATTATCGTCAATATCTTTTTATTAAAGAAAATTTTCTTAATATAGCAAAAAAACAGGAAATATGCTACGGGCACATTAATGACAAAATTGTTCAGAGTAGCTTTAACAGCGCACATCATATTGTTTTTGAAGTTACTGATAAATGCAATTTGAAGTGTGTTTACTGCGCTTTTGGCGATTGCTATACCGGTTATGACAAAAGGGATCACAAAAAACTTGACTTTAGTAAAGCTAAAATCTTGTTAGATTATTTTGCCCCCATTTGGAGAAAAAAAAATGAACAAGAATCTAAGCCCCATGTAAGTATATCTTTTTATGGTGGCGAACCATTACTGAACATTAAAATTATCAGCCAAATTGTTTCATATTGTGAATCCTTTGGATTCAAAAAAGATTTTTTTACTTATTCAATGACTACCAATGGTTTGTTGATAAACAAATATCGCGATTATCTGATAGAGAAAAATTTTCGTCTTACGGTAAGTTTAGACGGAGGCAAAGAAAATAACAGTTTCAGAATAAAACATAATGGAGAAAATGCCTTTGATGATGTGATTGCTAATATGGAACTACTAAAAGAATTTAATAGCGACTATTTTGATAAGAATATTTCTTTTATTTCCGTCATTCACAGAAGGAACTCAATTCAAGAATGTTTAAACTACATAAAAGGCAAATTTAACAAATTGCCTTCTACCGGATCAATAACTACAGACGATATTGCACCCGAACAAAAAGAGTTTTTTGACAAGTATTTAAGAAGAGATTCTGAAAGTGTTTTTTCAGATGAGGAAATAGAGAAACTTGATGAAAGTGAACTGGGGCAATATGATATTTATTCGTTTATAAGAAAAAATGCAAGGCACTATTTTTTTCATTATAATGATATTTACTCAGTTGGACAAATACCTCTTACGCCAACAGGAACGTGTTTTCCTTTTAACCGTAAGATATATTTAAGCGTTAACGGAAAAATTCTTCCCTGTGAGCGGATTCATGTTTGCCATAGCATGGGTAGAGTAAGCAAAAAAAGGGGAATATTGTTAGATTCTGTAGCGATAGCTGAATATTTCAACAAAACTGTTGCTGTTTTCAAAGAGCATTGTAAAAATTGCTATAATAGACCCACTTGTAGTATCTGTGCCTTTAAACATTCCGGTGAGCCTTGTGAACAATTTATTAATCAGGTTGATTTCATAAATATTATGTATGGTAATCTTAATCTAATTGAAAAATACCCTCATACGTATAAGTACATAAAAAACATTATAATAAGTTAATAGTATGGAATTTTTTTTGACAGTTTTTCCTTTTGTTTACATTAGCAAGTATGAAAACGATACAATATTTTATAACACCATATCAGGGGAAAATATTAAATTTAAGAATAACATTCATATTGCAGAACTTGCCGAGAGGCTTGAATATCAAAATTATGCTTGTATTGTAAATAAAGATGAGTTTGAAAAATTAAATCAAGTTGAATTTTTCAAATTACTAATAGAGAATAATTTAGGATACTACATTGATAAAAAGCATTTTCAAATACTTCCCGCCGCTATGCGATGTGCTGAAATAAATAACCAAGATTTCATCGCACTTTTTCGAAACAACGAATATATTATGGAAAATTTGCGAGAAGTAACTTTTTATATCAATAGCGATATAGGCAATCTTAATACAGCAAATCAATTAAGAAAAGAGAAATCTTGTAAACAGTTTTTATTTCCAATACACGATTCGCAACCAAGCGAGTTGTCTTTATCTAAAATTGAAAAAATTGTTAAAGATATTGAAATAAACCGACTCAACATCAATATTTTGGGAGGTAATATTTTAAAACATTCTCAAATTGAGTTACTTATAAGATTTCTTAATGAAACCACATATAATATTTCCTATTATTTTCATTATCAAGACTGGATTAAGGACCATTCACAACAAATTATTTCTTCAATTAATGAATATGATACAAAAAAAATTCTCATTGATTTTCCTTTCAATGAAACACAGTTTGAGCAATGGGGGAATTTATTGACACAAAAAAATATAAGGATAGAGTTTTTTGTAGAAACAGATGAAGAAATAAAAGAAGCAGAAATCGTGATAAACAAATTCAAACTAAATAATTACATCTTTAAGCCTTATTATAATGGGGATAATTATGAGTTCTTTAAAGAAAATGTATTTATTTCTGAAGAAGATATTTTATCTGTTAAAGAGTCTCTATTTGAATTAATAACAAAAAAAATATCCAATCCTTCATTTTTTGGAAAGATCACTTTTGATGTTTACGGAAATGTTTACTCCAATGTAAATTTACCTTCAATAAGTAATATTGACAACCTGAATTTGAATCACTTGATATATGAATTAATTACTGATGATAATTCTATTTGGTTAAGAAGTAGAAAAAAGGTTGAACCATGTAGCAAATGTATCTACAATCTTCTTTGTCCTCCTATTTCCAATTATGAGTTGGTGTTGGGGCAAAACAATTTATGTACAGTAAAATAGCATTATTAAAATAAATTATGGTACCCCGAAAAAACTACAAAGCAGATTTGCCTAATAATACAATTCAACGAATAAGGAATATTCTTAATGACGCTGATTTATTTGTGGAAGTCACCAGCAGTTTTTCAAAATTTGATTTACATTCCTATCATGTGGAAATATGCAACGAGGATTTAGCTCCGCTTCATATTGCTGTAGGGGGGAAAGGAGTAACAAAAAAATATGCTATGGCAAGTGCTTATGCAGAATTTATGGAACATATACAAAATAGAAGATTGTTTATTTTTGACCATTTTAAATATGCTCACAAAAAATACATGTCTTCAAATAACATAGATTCTACATTTGCTAAATTAATTGAAGAAAGAAATCTCGGTTTAGATTATTACCATAGTGCAGATGAAAAGATAAAATTATATAATGATTTGAATGTAGAAGAACACTCTTTTATTGATACTTTGTTCAAAAGAAAAGATTTTTCAAAAATCATTAAAGATGAAATAATATACGCGCCTTTTTTTCATGTAGATAGTGGCACCGTTTCTGATCTTCCAATCAAATGGCTTTACCTTTGCAATGGGAGTAATGGAATGTGTTCTGGTAATACGGCAACAGAAGCTATTCTACATGGAATTGCAGAAATTTTTGAAAGATTCTCCTTGTCGCGAATTATTAAAGATAAAATAGTTCCTCCAAATATCCCTTTAGATTTTTTTGAAGGTCATCAAATTCACGATTTGATATTAAATATTAAAAAAAAAGGATATAAAATAATCATTAAAGATTGTTCTTTGGGAATGGGATTGCCGGTAATTGGAGTCATAGTTATTGATTATAATACTGGAAAGTATGCTTTTCACTTAGGGGCAGACATCTCTCCAATTACAGCATTAGAAAGATGTTTTACCGAATTGTTTCAAGGTGGAGAAAAAATGAGATTCAATTTTATTCACCAATTTAATGAAACTGGATATGATATAGAAAAGAGTATTTTTTCAAACTTTTATAATGGATCAGGGCATACACCTAATCATATTTTTTCAACCCAATACAGTTATGAATTTAACCCCTCATGCTTTCAATGTAGCAAGTCTGACGAAGATGACCTTAATTATTTATGTAAATTAGTTTCAGATTTGGGTTATTCTCTATATGTGCGCGATGTGTCATTTCTTGGGTTTCCTGCCTTTTATGTGTATATCCAAGGAATGAGTGAAATAATTACAACGATAACCACGAATACGGTAGAATATACCTTTTTATTTTTAAATAAAATCCAAATATTTTGGAATATACCTAATGCTCATAAAACTGAGATAAGAGAGTTTGTGATATTTTTAGAAGACTTTCTTGAAAAGAACAAATTTTTGTCAACATTTGATTTTCAAAGATATACACAAAATACTGCATACAAATATCCCATAGATTTTTTTATGAGTTTACTATTTTTACTATGTGATGATTATCAAAATGCTATTAAGTACTTAGACCGACACATTCATGATAACATAGATAAATTGGATAATTTATATTTTGCATGTTTAAAAGATACGCTCAAATATAAATCTCAATCTTTACCGGATGAAGTAATAAAAACAAATTTATTACAAATCTATCCTGTTGAAACTGTTGAAGAAGTTTTAAATGGTTTGGATAGAGACAGTTTGTTAAATAATAATCCATTTACAACTTGCTTTAATTGCTCCGAATGTAAAATTATAAATCATTGTAAATATTTTGATGTATTAGCTTTGATTAAAAAATTACAGGTTTTTGAATCTAAAAATCCCATAAATCAAGAAGATTTGAAAAAAATATTTTCTACTTCTTAATAAATCTAATATATTTCAATGGCTTCCTTTCCCTTTTTCCACCAACCCGATGCCATGGACTGTGGTGCTACCTGCTTGGCAATGGTGGCTAAGCATTACGGCAAAACATATTCCATCCAGAAGTTGCGGGAAATGTGCAGTGCCACCCGCGCCGGCGTTAGTATGCTGGGTATCAGCGATGCAGCGGAAAAGTTTGGGTGAAACCTTTACAGTTTTCCTTTCTTTCTTTTAAATTCGTCTAATAACATGTTTAAATTCTCGATAATTTTATCTTTTTCACCGCATGTCCTGCAGTTTTTTTCTTCAGGCACATATTTTACAGGCCATTTGATAATATCTATTACATCTACGTTAAAAATATTTGCTATTCGTGTTAATCGTCCAAGGGGAATATCATCATTTCTATTAATATAATTAGAATAAGCAGACTGGGTAACACCTAATTCTTTTGCAATAACTTCTTGTTTTAATTCTTTTTCATGGCGTATTGCCTCAATGTTTTCAAAAATATTTTTCATATTTAAAAATATTTTATTGATTAATAATATATTGTAATATTTTTAAAATAAATAATACAATAATGTGATACTATATTAAAATTTTGTTATTTTCGCCATGCAATTAATTACGAAAAATTGTAACTTTTCTATTAATAAATGTAATAATAAAGGAAACAAAAGAACAGGACAATACAAAAATGCTATAATTTATGCACCAATTTGCTATAAAACATGCACCAATTTATGATGAAAATTTAACCAACTTAAAGAAAATAATATTTAATTTGCATAATATTGTTTCTGACAATAATTATTACCTCATTTAGCATCATATTTATGAAAAAATCTATTCTTTTTTTAATAGCCCTCTTCAGCGTAACATTATTATACGCGCAAAACAATGAAAACAACAAATATTTTCTTCCTCCCAATGATAATGAGAATATTTTTAATCAGGCAACCCTTGTCTTTGAAGGAAACTTTATGAGGTGCGTTGCTACTTACGACACCAAAGGTAAGGGAAAATTAGATGACACGTATGGTATTTATGAATACAGAGTGGGAAAAGTTTATAAAGGTGACCCGTCTTTGGCTGAAAGTACGATTCTTATTGTAAGACAAAGGGCAGCGTTGGGTGATGAAAATATTCTGTGGAATGAAATTCATCATTCGCAGATTGCTTTTCCACATCCGATGGCAAAAGGGTCTGTTGACATTTTTTCACCCGCCATATATTTTTTAGTAAACTCTGATTATCCGGATGATGAAAATTCAAAATATTTTAAAGAAAAAAAATATGCATTTCTTGATAAAGTATATGTGGAGGGGTATTACGTTGCAGCTTTCAAAGATTTGCCCTTTTCTAATAGAGTAGAATTGCATCATTGGATGAAGCAGTTTGATGATTATGCTTTTCCTGATTGGGAACCGAAGGAATGGAAGCCGGGACCAAATTGGGTAAATGGTGCTGAACAGGGGGCATCTGTTTTTGAGAGTGAATGTTATAAAAATCTACAAATTCAAATGGATTCCATAAATAATGGAACTACTACTGAGATTGAGAAAGAAATAAAAAAAAAAGAACAAGAAAATGCGGACAAAAGTCTGGTAGATAAAACCCTTACTTTATACATCAATAATCCTGTTAAGGTACAGGAAGGGAGTAAGTACTATCTAAAATTTGATGTAATGGTAAAATCCAATGCTCCTGAAACTTACCTTGCAGAAACAGCTCTCTCAATGAAATATAATACGAGTATTTTTGGTTCATTATCGCCAAATAAAATCAGTTTTACTATTGATGATCATTTTAAGTTAGGAAGCAATTATTTAGCTTTTATATTACTTTCAGAAAGCGACGGTTTTAGCATTAATTTTGGTGATGACCCTTTTTCCCCTAATCCAACAGCAGCAAAAACGCAGTTACCTGCCGCCCCTCTTCCACTTCTTCATATTAAAATGGAACTTTTGGGCAATGTAACTATTCCGGCATCTCCTGTATTTTTTTCTGTTTCGGAATTAAGTAATGTGTCTAAATACACGCTCGGGAGTAATGCTTCAACTTCATATTATTATTTCAAAACGTATTACAAAACCAATAATCCGCCTACTATAACTAATATATCTCCCACTTCAAGATTTGCAGGGATTGGCGAAATCTTGACCATTAACGGTTCCAATTTTGGAACTACCCCGGGAAAAGTTTATTTTAGAACTGCCGATAATGGAGGGGAAACTTATCTTAATGGGTTGGATAGCCAATTTATCGCCAGTAGCGGTTGCAGTTGGAGCAATACTCAAATAAAGGTTATAGTTCCCTCGTATGTAGTGGATGGTTATGAAAATATGACAGGCTCTAAAAAAAATGGAGGCGCAGGTACGGGAGATGTTATGGTTATGACTGCTCAAGAAAATTTTGTGAACAGTACACAAACTCTTCAAATACCGTATTCAATTATAAATAAAGAATATAACGGAAATATTAAGCGAGTATATTTAGCAAGACAAACTTGTGAGGCAGATTTTCTATTTGTTTTACATTTCAGTTTAAGGGGGCATCTTTATCTGACAAGTATGATTACTGATATGGAAGCGGCTATGAACAAATGGTCCTCCTTAACAGGGTTAACACTGAAGTTTGATAAGAATGCAAGCGGGCAGCCTCGATTTAGCGATGAACTTGTAGGGCTTGAGTTTTTGGAAAGATACTTTATTGGACATAGTCTTAGCACAGATGCCATGTCTGTAATTCCTAATCCTCAACAAGCCACCATTGGTGGAAATAATTTTTTGTATGGTTCAACGACTACTATTATGATAAATACAGATGCTCCATGGGACTATATCACAATTGCCGGTTATACTACCGGAGTAAGTTTCTATCAAGCATTTTTGCATGAACTGGGACACATTTTACAACTGGGGCATGTGATAGATAATTCAGAATTGATGTACTATAAGTTATCTGCGGGACATACAATTATTAATTTAACTTCTTCACATCAAGCTGTTATTGCTGCTTTGCAAAACAAGACCGCAAGTAATAGTATCGTTACTGTACCCAATAATTATAATATATATCCTGTTGGCACATCAAGCCCTTTAGGTGCTCCGAAGGCTACGTTTAGTGTAAAACATGTATCAACTATTGGGGGTAACGATGGGCATATTTTAACCACTCCAACAGGAGGTGTTACTCCTTACAGTTTTTTATGGACAGGGAATGGGCTCAATGCAATGACAAAAGATATATATAACCTAACTACCGGAACATACTCATTACACCTTAGCGATAATGCCGGATGTAGTAATAATTATTCTGTTGTTGTTACACGGTTGGTTAGTCCTGCTACATTAAATGCTAGAAGCGCGGAACCCAATAAAAGCGGAATTGCTACAGAAGGCAATGAAAAACAGGATGAAATAGATGTTTCTAAAAGTAACTATTTGTCAATAAATGAAACAAATAAAGAAATTAGGCTCATACCAAACCCAAATTCGGGAATCTTCACCGTTTCAAATATTGATAATGCTATAATATATCTATACAATGCACTTGGAGCACATATAAAAACTTTTGAGCATATTTCTAACAAGGAAACTATTAACATTAACCATCTCTCATCCGGTATTTATTTCTTAAAGATAGTGGACGGCGGGACTATCAAAAACGAGAAACTAATATTGACTAAATAAACAGATTAATAAAATAATGATGTGGATTTTTGAGCAAACACAATTTCGAATAGTTTAAGCTGCTATGGGGCAAATTCCGACCATGGCTGGCTATGACCAAGGCGCCCCGCAGGGAAGTATACAAATTCTGTAAAAGCAAAATACATCCCTGCCACCCAGCGCCTCAGGATGCAAATAAACAAAAAAATATGACAATCTGAGCGATGCCTGAAACGCTTAAAAATTCAGGCAAACAAAAAAATAATAAACTTAAAATTTATAAAAATGAAAAATCTTAATAATTCATTGTTCAAAAATTGTGAACCACACAAAATTAATAATTTAGCAAAAATTGTTGGCGGATTAACACTTGAAACAAAAAAAAGCAATGGCGATTGTGACTTTTGGACTGACGAAGAATCAAAAGAGAGATGCTATACCACTGATAAAGGTGTAATAGACTCTAATGGAAAAATTTATTGGGGCGATATTTATGATAAAGCTTGTAAATAATAAAAATTAATAGCTATTATAAGATAACATTGCCAAAAAATAAAAATGGGTTTTATGAATATGAAATAGTAAAAAAATATATTGTAAAACCCATTTTTAACAAATGACAAACAAAAAAAGAAACAAACAATGAAAAATATTTTTACTATTCTATTTTTTTCTTTCTGTATTCTATCATATTCTCAAGAAATTATTCTTTCGGAAAATGTAATACATTTTTTTAAATTAAAAGAAGATGCTGATCAAGCAATTTTTAAAGTGGTGCCATTTAAAGCAGATAAGAATACTATTAGAGAAGCAATTGATAAATGTGAAATTTTGTTTAAATTTAGTGAGAACTCAATAATCAATAAATCTCTTAATTATGCAGATTTGTTAGCAGAATATGGTGATTTAGAAAAAGCTATTCAGTATTATGAAATTGCTTTTAATCATCAAAAGATGACTGCAGAAGAGTTTGGATATCCTCGTCGTGAAAAATATTTTGAAAAAGATACACTATTATACAAACTAAAGAAAAAAGAATTTGATGAAAGAGCAGTCAATTATTATTCAAAGAGAGAATTGGAACTTCTAATTGAAGTAAAAGAGATGTTAGCAAAGGATCAGATTGCTCGAAAATACTATGGTGATTATCCAGAACATAAAGAATGTACGAAAAACATTATTGAATATGTTGATTCGATTACAATGGCGCATTGGATTGAACTTATGGAAAAATATCCTGAATATGATAATCCTCTGGATATTAATTTTAATGCATCGTTTGTCATAGGCAGACATATTTTTACAGTTTACCCGGAATTTTGGTTAACTTACATTGAACCTAAAGAAAGAAAAAAACTACTTAATGGAATTGGGTATCCCAAAGGTTATGCTAGAACTTTTGACAGATGTGTTATTTCAAGCGGAAGAGAGCCATATAGTTTTTATGGTGAATGGGATAATGATGGGAAAAATGTAAACCCTAATAAAGAACTAGTAAATAAGAGACGAGTAAATTTGAGTTTACCTCTATTAGAAGATAAAAAAAACATTGAAAATGAAATATTTAGAACTTATTAAAAAAAAGGTAGGTTTATGGTATTAGTACTTTCTGATGAACATGACGAATCCACAAATCATGTCATTAATTGGTTATTACATCTAAAAATTCCATACTATCGGATTAATGATACTTGTTCTATTCGCGTTGATTGTCTGACCACTCATAATGAAAAAATTGATTTTAAACTTTCTATAACAAGCCCCTATTCAACAACCCCATTTTTTATTTTTGCTAATGATATTAAAGGGTATTGGTACAGACGTGGTTCTTTTGAACTTGAAAAAATTAAAATAGCGGAAGTTAAGTCATCAAATTTAAGCATTGTTAAAGAAAAGTTTAACAAATATTTAGATGAAGAAAATAAGAAGATAGTAGATTTTTTTCATAAATATTTGACCACTATTCCACATTTAGGATGTTTTTTAGATAATTTTACCATAAACAAAATTTTTATTCTTTATCAGGCTCAAAGAGAAAGAATGTTGATTCCTGAATTTATAATAACGAGCAAAAAATCTGAAATAGAACTTTTTATAAGAAAACATAATTGTTGTATTACCAAAGGCATTGACTGCAATGGTTTTAATGTTAATAAAAACATTGAATTAGGAAATTTGGCAACATTACTTACTCAATCTGAATTGTCTAAAATTCCTGCAAATTTTAACTATTCTTTTATTCAGCAATACATTGAAAAAAAAGCAGATATCCGAGTTTTTTATATCGGAGAAAAAATATTCAGTACGGCAATCTTCTCTCAAAACGATGAACAAACGAAAATTGACTTTAGAAACTACAATGAAGAAAAACCAAATCGGATTCAACCATTCAAACTTCCTGACAATGAAGAACAAAAATTGAGAAAATTGATGAAAACGCTAAACTACCAAACAGGGTCAATAGATTATGTATTAAATAAAAACAATGATTTATTTTTTTTAGAGATAAACCCTATTGGACAATATGGTTTTATTGATTATAAATGTAATTTATTTTTAGATAAAGAAATTTGTAATTACTTTAAAACAAGAGCAGGATGATAGAGATAATATTAACAGAAAAAGATATATATCGCTTTATTGAGGAGCAAAAGGAAAACATTTCTGTTTTTTCGACATTATGGGAAGTACAGCTATCAAAAAATGAAGAAAAAACCAGTTTCTTTGAGTTTTTTTCAAAACAACATTATACAAATACCATTCGACCGGAAAATTTCTACAAACCAACCATATCCATAATCAATTTTGATGAAAACAAATAGCTATAAAAGATTCGAAGATTGCATCCCTGTTCGTGGTTATTTCCGTTCTATAATTATGGATATTACGCGGAAAACACATCAGTTTATTCCCAATACGTTATGTGATGGTATTTCAACAAATAAACTCATCAATGACAATCTTCCTCAAGAGTATCTTGATTTCTTGATTGAAAATGAATTTATCTTTGAATGTACGGAAGATGAATTGGCTTTTTATCCGCCTTTAAGTACAAAATGGGATTATCCTGCTTTCATTACCAATTCCATAATAGAAGTTGGTAAAACTCAATTTATTACGAATGAGTTTTTGGAGCAAATAATTGATTTGGGTTGCAGGCATTTTGTTTTTATATTTACTGAACCACTTGAAATGGAATGGCTTGAATTTATCTCGAAATTATTTAACGAATCGCCCGTTTTAACTATTGATATTTACTGCAAATACTCTCAAAATTATAAAAGTGAAATTCTTGAAAATATAATGAGGCAAAATTCAAGAATCACCTATATTCTTCTTTTTGAAGCCCCGCATGACGAAATTATTACACTAACAAATATCAGAGGAAATATTGTATATTACAGCAAACCTGTTGCTTACGATGAAAGTAGTGTGAACCCGCAATCTTTTGTTGTAAATATGCCGCTTTATACAGAATCGCTGCATTACAACACCTTTTACAACAGGAAACTATCTATCGACAAACACGGAAATATAAAAAACTATCTAACTCAAAAACAGAGTTTTGGTAATATTTTTTCAGCTCGCATTGAAGAAATAATTCAGAAAAAATCTTTTAGAAAGGTATGGAAAATAAAAAAAGATTTCATAGATGTGTGTAAAGATTGTGAATTTAGATATATGTGTGTAGATAGTAGATTCCCGATTCAAAGGTGCAAAAATTCTTATTATCATACTCAAGAGTGCCCGTATAATCCCTATATTTGCAAATGGGAAGACCAGGACAACTATATTCCGGTAGAGGAATGCGGAACATATAGCAAAGAAACAGGCTTTATGCCTGATAAAAAAAAGATTGAAACACTAAACAAACAAATTTGGGGGGAAGAAGATGAGTAAACTTTTTCCTCACTCTCACCAACCCGACGCTATGGATTGCGGCGCCACTTGCTTGGCGATGGTGGCTAAGCATTACGGCAAAACATACACTATACAGAAGTTGCGGGAAATGTGCAGTGCCACCCGCGCCGGGGTTAGTTTGCTGGGTATTAGCGATGCCGCAGAGAAGTTGGGTTTTAAAACAATGGAGGTTCGTCTAAGTTTTGAGAAATTGGCGGAAGAGGTGCCGTTGCCATGTATTGTGCATTGGCGGCAGGAGCATTTTGTGGTGGTTTACGATATAAAGCAGAAAAGCAGAAGGGCAGAAAAGCAGAAAGGAAATAATGTAGGGGCGTCCCTTTCGGGCGCCCACAAATACAATGGTTTTGTGCGCGTGGCCGACCCCGCACACGGTTTAATAAAATTCACCATTGAAGAGTTTTGCAACAATTAACATTTTTCCAAATTTTCGCACCCAAATATTAACCAATAAAATATTTATGACTTAAAGAATTGAATAGTAACTAAGATAGAAAAGCGTTAGTCTTTCTTCTCATTGATAATCTGTTTTAGGAAAACTACTTCCTCTTTAAGATGTAAAATTTGTTGGTCATAGTTTAAAATCAGTTTCTTTGTAATTTCCTGATTTTCTTGGTTTAATGTTTGAATTTCATAATGACCGATAGAACTATCTTTTAAATCTTGCTTATAAATATTTTTTGTAGTACAGTCAAAAAATTCTGAATAAGGAACATCTAAAATTTCACGGATTTTTATAAATCTTTCCAATGATATAGATGCCTCCATTCTTTCCATCTTATTATATGCCGATGTGCTAATATCTAAATCCATAGCCATAGCTTCATTTGAATATCCTTTTTCTTTTCGTAAATCACGAATTTTATTTATAATTTTTTCTACGGCTTCTTTTGCGTTTTCCATAATCGAAATATTTTTCCGCAAAAGTATATATTTTTTTCTAAAAACGATAAAAATTTTTAAATATTTAATTCATTTTTGTTATAGTAATTTTTGTACGAAAAAATGTAAGTTTTTTACTAATAAATATAGTAATAAAGGAAACAAAAAAAACAGGTTTTTGAACAGGGTTAGCCTCCCTGATAACGGAAAGATATTTTTGTTTTTGCTGAAAAAAATAACTTTTCACGACAGAAAAACCTAAAAACGATAAAGAAATAAATCTATACAGGCTCCTGATAAGGTATGAAATGAACAAACACCAAAATCTCTTACACAGTATAAGACAAGTTTGGCGTATCTGTCGGAGTGTATTGAACCGACGGTTGCGTTAAAAAAAACAAGCGGCGACCCAAAACGCTTAATCATTTGGGAAGATTAAAAATTAGTATTAACTTTTAAAAGTTTGCAAAAATGAAAAAATTAAATTTAAATAAAAAAGTTATTGCACGGTTAAATAATCCGGAGCAAATTTATGGGGGTGAAAAATACACAGTTAGTTGCACATTAGCATGTTGTTTACAGGTTGATACAGGTGCCCTTCAAGATACTCTTGCTGGGGGTTGTAACTCACTAGCTTCATGTACTGGTGAAGGCAATGTTTGTGATTCTGAAGGTTTTACATGCATATCTGGTCCTAACTATTCATGTCCAGGTAATGACTACTCATGTATTATATGCTAACCACATTGTTATAAGATACTGTTCAATATAAATTTCTTTTGAACAATATCTTTTTTTAATAAAAATCACAAGGTTTTTCAAAAAAAATATTCTATTTTTGCCACATTCAAAACTATTTATTATGAGCAGAAAAATTTATCAATTAATCGTAATTGCACTATTATTGATAGTAGCAATTTCTTGTAAAAAAGAACCTGTTGCAGGTGTAAAACTTGAGGAACGTTTTATTACACTTGCTGTTGGGCGAACTGCTACCCTAACTGTAATCATCATTCCCGATAATGCTGCCAACCAAACTGTAAGTTGGGAGAGTAGCGATATTAAAGTGGCTTCTGTGGATAATGGAAAAGTTACTGCAAAAGCCGTAGGTAAAGCAACAATTACTGTTACAACACAAGATGGAAATTTTACGGCAATATGCGAAGTAACAGTTCTTCAACCCATTGAACCGGAAATGGTTTTGGTAGAGGGCGGAACATTTACCATGGGTTGTACCGATGATGAATGCGCATCTCATGAACTACCAACTCATAAAATAACGCTAAGCAATTTTAACATAGGAAAATACACCATAACTCAAAAAGAATGGAAAGCAATTATGAATTTTAATCCAAGTTATTCTAAGGACGATGAAAAACCTGTTACAATGGTAGATTGGAATGATATACAGAGTTACATTCAAAAATTAAATACTCTTACCGGTAAAAACTATCGTTTGCCTACAGAAGCGGAGTGGGAATATGCTGCACGCGGAGGTAATAAAAGTGAAAATTACAAATATAGTGGTAGTGATAATGTTGATGAAGTCGCTTGGTATGATGGGAAAACTTACCCCGTTGGCTTAAAAAAACCTAACGAATTGGACATTTATGATATGAGCGGTAATGTATTTGAAGTTTGTGGGGATTGGTATGGTGTTTATACCGATGCGCCGCAAACTAATCCAACGGGTCCTGCAACGGGAACTGGTCGTATTGCTCGAGGTGGAAACTATAATAATATGGCGTTCTATTGTCGTGTGGTATCTAGAGTTTCACCTAAAAATCTGAAAGCTCAAAACGCCGGTTTCCGTCTTGTTCACCCTTAAAAAAACATAATCCCCATTTTGTCTGTGAAAGGAACGGACTTAAAACTAAAAAAAATATGAAGAAAATTTTTATTATTTTATTGGCAATTGCCTTATTTGGTCA
>Ga0209628_10000790_pt1 | contig 19795 bp, 19 predicted proteins | sample TergutCu122P4_FD_187285 | JGI IMG/M metagenome (GOLD analysis project Ga0209628, IMG submission 187285) | Cubitermes ugandensis P4 segment gut microbial communities from Kakamega Forest, Kenya - Cu122 P4 (SPAdes) (version 2) | ecosystem: Host-associated > Arthropoda: Insects > Digestive system...
AAAAGTGGAGCAACCTAAGGATGTGCAAACCGACAACAACTCACAAACCCTTATACCCTCTGTAAGAGCGGAAGTAGTGGCTGAAAAAACAGTTCGCCCTGCCGCCCCGCAACAATTGCCAAAATTCTTGGTCAATACCTCACTTAATGCCCGCCTCGAATTGAAAAACGGAGCAATAATCGGCAGACGGACAGGCGATTATGTGAATTTTTTTGCTACACAGGGTTACGTCTCAAGTACACACGCCCGCTTGGAACAAAATGGAAACGATTGGCAGATAGTTGATTTGGACTCTTCAAACGGCACATTTCTCAACGGTGTGAAACTCAACCCCAATCAGCCCTACGTCTTCAAAATCGGAGACATCATAGCGTTTTATGACGTAAAATTTGAAGTTAACGGTTAAAAATAATAAAAGATGTTCATAGAAGCTCAAATAAACTGCGACATTGGTCGTGTTCGCCCCAAAAACGAAGATATGATTCTCTTTGCGGGAAATCTGTATCGCGACACGACCTACAGCCTTGACTTCGAACTTGGCGAAAATGTTCGTCTTGCAGCCATTGTTGCCGATGGAATGGGCGGACACAAAGGCGGCGAGTACGCTTCGCAGCTCGCTTGCGAACTTTTCGACAATTTTGTGGTCAATCTGCCTGCAAACTTGCCAATCGCCGAACTCAAAACTTTGCTTAAAGCCTGGGCGGAAAAAACACACGCGGTCATTGTTGCCAAAAGCATCGAAGAAGCGGAATACGAAGGTATGGGAACAACATTCTGCGGCTTGCTGTTTTACGAAAAAAGCATCATTGCGCTCAACGTAGGTGACAGCCGTTTGTATCGCTACAGAGACGGTATTTTAAAGCAAATAAGCAAAGACCATTCAATGCGCGAACTCTACAAAAATCCCACGCTGCCCTCCAACCAGATTTACAACTCGCTTGGCGCAGGCGATTCAGCGTTTATTGACGTAACCGACATTTCGGAATACGTTTTGTCGGAAGATATTTTTCTAGTCTGTTCCGATGGCATTGTAGATATGATTTCAGATGAAGAAATTGAAACTATTTTGACAAACGAACCCTGTGCCGAAAGATTGGTTACTGCCGCCCGTAACGCCGGAGGTAACGACAATATTAGTGTGATTTTATTGTCAATTGGGTAATGAGGAATTGAAATTCAGATTTAGCAAAATTAATTTATTTACAATTATGAAACAAGAAAAACAAACTAACACATCAAATCTTATTTGGGAAAGGCATTTGCACCCGCAGGTGCTAAAAGTGGTTGGTAGTAATCTGGAGAAAGAACTGTCGAGTACCGATACTGTTGTTCTTGTTGGAGATGTAAGAAATTCGCAAGTTTTAATGACTTACAGTCAAAGTGTGACTTTTTTTAGGGATAAAATGTTCGGGTATGTGGCTCAGATAATGAAAATTATCAAATCGAACTATGGAATATTTGATAAATTTATCGGCGATGGTTTTGTTTCTCATTTTAATAGCACTGTTTGTGAAAAATTTGGGAAAGATTATTACCAACAAATGCTCAAATCGGCTCAGGAAATTATGGATTTTTCAATTCCGTTTTTTGATGAGTGGAGAAAACAAATACGAAAACTTCCGCCCATAGAACCCGGGATAACCTTAGGGGTTGATTGCGGAATCGTTGAGTTTAGAAATTTGGATAACTATTTGGTTTCCATCGGAGAACCTATTGTTTGGGCAAGCAGAGTGAGCAACGCCGGTCAAAAGGGCGAAATTATTTTCAACAATATGTCCTATCATAAAGTGAGGGAATTGATTGATGAATCTCATTTTGAGCCTGTTGAAAATGCCACAAAAGGAGGCGAAAGTTTTACTGCCTTCAAATTGAAATTGCCTGTTTGGATATAATTTTTTTAGCATACAATGATTTCAGATATTTTTTTTCCTGCCCCCATCCCATTTTCACCGCCCCGCGTTGACGACAAAACCATCGCCGAAGTAACTGCTGCCCTGAAATCCGGCTGGATTACTACGGGTCCTCGTGTGAAAGAGTTTGAAAAACGTATAGCCCAATATGTTGGCGTAGAAAAGGTAGTGTGTGTAAATTCGGCATCTGCCGGATTGGAATTGATGTTGCGCTGGTTTGGCGTACAGGAAGGCGATGAGGTGATTGTGCCGGCATATACCTATTGCGCCACTGCCAACGTGGTGGTACATTGCGGCGCAAAACCGGTAATGGTGGAGATTAATGCCGATGATTTTAATATTAATGTTCAAAATATTGAAAAAGCCATAACAGAAAAAACCAAAGTGATTATGCCTGTGGATTTTGCAGGATTCCCTTGCGATTATGACGAACTCAATCAGTTGGTTAACCAAGAAAATGTGAAACAAAAGTTTACTCCTAAAACTTCTATACAGGAAAAATTGGGGCGTATCCTCATTCTTTCCGATGCGGCACATTCGATTGGTGCCAAGTACAAAGGAAAACGCACCGGTAGTTTGACAGATATTACCGTTTTCTCCTTCCATGCGGTAAAAAATCTCACTACCGCCGAAGGAGGCGCCATCTGTTTGAATTTACCCAAAGAGTTTAGTCAGGATGAAATCTATAAAGAATTATGTGTGAAATCCTTACATGGGCAAAGTAAGGATGCGCTTGCTAAAACACAAATCGGAAGCTGGCGCTACGATGTTTGCGAAGCCGGTTATAAATGTAATATGACCGACATTCTTGCCGCCATTGGTTTGGTAGAGTTAGAACGTTATGAAAATGATATGTTGGTAAAAAGAAAACAGATTTTTGACACCTATTCAGAAGCATTTTCGAGAGATGACCGTTTTGAAGTGCCCGTTTATGAAACAACTATTAAAACCTCCTCCTATCACGTTTACCCATTACGCATAAAAAACATTACTGAAAGTGAACGCGATGCGATGATTCAACAAATTGCTCAACAAAATATTGCGGTGAATGTGCATTTTATTCCACTGCCGATGTTGAGTTTCTATAAAAAAGCCGGATACAATATGGAGGATTTTCCGGTGGCTTACGATAATTACGCCCGAGAAATCAGTTTGCCGGTTTATTATGATTTGACGGAGGAACAGTTGAAAAGGGTGATTGATGTAGTGGTTAATCAATAAAAATATTAATTTTGCCAACAATAAATTCTCATATTTTCCTCTATATTTTTTATGAAAAATTTTTTCGTCTGGGTGTAATTCAAAGAATTTTATTTTATTTGCTTTTTGATAATAAAGATTAACATAATAAAAATATATGAATTCAAATGTATGCGTATTAGGAGATTGTAACGATAAAATGCAATCAATAGGAGATAATACTATTGACCTAGTTATTGCTGATCCGCCATATTGGAAAGTAATTGGAGAAAAATGGGATTATCAGTGGCGTACAGAACAAGATTACATAGATTGGTCTATAAAGTGGATCGGTGAAGTAGCTCGCGTATTAAGGCTCGGAGGAACTTTTTACTGCTTTGGCTATTTCAGAACGTTAGCTCATATTGTACCTTATTTGGGAGAAATGGGACTCGAATTGAGACAACAGATTATAATAGACAAAGGCATGAGATCTGTAAGTGGGAGAGCAACAAAAAACTACAAAATATTTCCAAATGTTACAGAAAGTATTTTATTTATCATAAAAGATAATAAGAAATTTATCAAGCCATTTCTGAAAGAAAGGCAAGTTGCGTTAGGTCTGTCTTCAAAAGAAATCAATGATGCATTAGGGGTAAAATCAAATGGAGGCGGGATGTGGAGTATTTATACAGGCAAGAATGTTTGCGAACAATTTCCCACAGAAGAACTGTGGAACAAATTGTCCGAAATATTGAAATTTGATTTGCCGTATTGCAAAATAGCACAGACTTATAATCCTCAAATGGGTTATACAGATGTTTGGCGAGATATTGATTTTTACAAAGAAGAAAGGTTTCACCCTACTCAAAAACCGGTTAAATTGATACAAAGATTGATACTAGCAAGTAGCAATGAAAAGGACTTAGTATTAGACCCATTTTGTGGCTGTGGTTCCACTCAACTTGCTGCTATTGCAGAAAATAGAAAATACATTGGAATTGAAATTGATGAAAAATATTACTACAAAGCACTAGAAAGGATAGCGAGAATGACAAATAATCTTTTTTCTAGCGAGTATAATGTTGCCTCTGTCTAGTTGAAATAATTTCTCTCATTGATAATTTTTTTCTGTTATTTTCATTAAGAAATGGCAAAACTTTTGATTTTCTTTTTCCTGATAATTGTCTAAATTCATTTAATTCTAATGCAGGATTCATTTGTTCAATTAAATCTATATAACAATGATTATTAAGCAATTCATCCCATTCAGATCCTTTTAATAGCGAAGTTGGCATTGGGATTGTATTTATTGTATCATTTCTTTCCACATCCGGTTTGATATAATTGCTTTTGTCAATCAATATTTTAGGGTTAGTATCAATGTTTTCAATGGTACAACAAAAAGTCATAATGGGATTGCATTTGTAAAATTGATAAGAAAATGGATGAAAATTCATTGGGTTTGTTTTTTGATTGGCTTCCTGCTTAGGTCTAAAAATATTCCAATAATGATTCCTTAGCAAACCACCAAATTCTTTCATTCGTTCTTCTTTGGGATATATTTCATACGAAGAAATTCTAATATTATTAAATTCTTTTCTATCAAAATTTGGATAATCCATTAACAGCAAAAATATTCTATCCATATTCAAATACTGATTCAATTCGTGCTCGTCTCTTACAGAAAACAACCATTTGCTATCGTCTTTCCGCACAATACTTTTACTATTACAATTTGAACATTGCGTTTCATATCTCATTACTCTTTCGCCGCAATCCTTGCATTTGTCTGCTTGGTCTATTTTGTTACAGGATTTTACTTCAGACCTATCGCATAAATCATCACCTCTTGCACCCGTACCTGTTCCTTGAACACCAGTAATCAAAGATGCTAAATGTTGTCCTATATAACCCAATTTCACAGCCGGTGTTTGTTTAGTTATTTCTGACCAATATTTCAAATTTTGCTTTGGTGATATTATTATTTCATTGATAAATTGTTCTATTTTGCTCAAGTTATCATCAATTGAAATTTTAGTTAAATCAGGTATCATAATCAAATAATTGTTTAAGTGAAACATTTAGCCCTTTTGCAATTTTAGTAATACTATTGATTGTTGCACTCTTTTCTCCTCGTTCAATAGTACCAATATAAGTTCTGTCAAAACCACATTCAAAAGCTAATGATTCTTGTGATAATCCTTTGAGTTTTCTCAAGAAAGCAACGTGTTTTCCAAAGGAGATATTTGCTTCTGTTTTCATGGCGCAAAAATATCATCTCTATCTTTAGAATGCAACAGTCTAAAGATAGAGTTTGTTGATTGATTGTGTTCAAAAAATATAAATAGAAAAAAAAGAAAATGATAATTCTTGAGAATTTACACGAGCCGAAAGCACAAAGAGAGGTTTTACGTGATGGCGACAATACCTTTGTTGGAAAAAATATGTACTTTTGCACTTTGGATGTATCGGAGGAAATGCTTGAAATCTGCCACCACGTTGTGTGTCAGCAGGGGACTTGAAAGGAACAATGAAGGACATTCATAGAATGTAATCATAAACAAAATATAAATATGAATACAAATTTATATTGGACGATATTTAAAAACATTGAGAGGGAATTAATCGAATTATCCAATTTGATTCATGTTGACGATAAACAATTGGAAGTGTATTCAATTAAACTATCGGAATTATTAATTCGGACTGTTGTAGAAGTTGAATCTATATCGAAAGAACTTTATTTTCTGAATGGAGGGACTAAAACCGATGATATTAATTTGTTCTTTGATACTGACTGCTTGGAATTGCTTGAAAATAAATGGAAATTAAGTAAAAAACAAGTAACAGTTTCTGCCACCAATTTTTACTTTAGTTTACCAGAGAATAAACTTTTAACACCTCTTAAAAAAGCAAATAAAAGGGGAAAAAGTTCTTCTGATTGGTTGAGAGCATACCAATCTGTAAAACATAATAGAGCAAAATCACTAACTAAAGGGAATTTAAAACATTTAATAAGAGCATTGGCAGGACTTTATGTATTAAATTTATATTATAAGAACAACTTGTATGAATTAGGGCAAGACGGAACAGGAACAAATTTTGACAATAGACTTGGGTCTTCTTTATTTTCAGTTAAAACGCATGTCAGTCAAGGATTTAGCATAGATATTGACTTTAATAAAAAACCTGATTATGATGAATGTATATATTTGATTAGACCAACAGATGAAACGAGGCAGATAGTTCAAGACGCATTACAAACTTTCAGCGATAAAACTAATGAAAGGAAAAAATCAATTATTTTTTTGGAATTAAAGAAGCAATTTGAAGGCATTCAAGTATCTTCTCAAGAAGATGTTAATGAAAAATTAAAAATTGCTATTGAGAAAATTGAAGGAGACTGTATGACACAAGTTGCAAGAGAAAATGGGCATTTACTAAAGTCTGCTTTTGAAGGTTTAAAATATGTAGGAGAATTAAATACACAACAATATTAGTAGTATGCCGGACACACAAAGAGCGGTTTCATGCAAGCGGAGGGTGATGCACGCAAGCAGTTTTGTGGAAATTTGGAAGTCTATCACCCACCCTATCCTTTGTGGAACCACTGTTTGCGTGAAACCGCTACCACGTTTTATAATCCCAATTAAGAAAAAGTATTATTCGATGATATTTGCGATAGCTGTGCAACAATCAAAGAAATAGGTAAATATTTAACAAGTTTAGGCGCAGAAAGAATTGCGCCAATAGTAATTGCAAAAACAGTAGGAGGAGATTTAGTATGAATACAGAAACAGCATATTGGATGGCATTGGCGCACGAGTTGCCCGCTTGGAGTTTTTCCGACAAAGAGGGTTGGAAAAACGAAGATAAAATGAATCTAATCATTCAATTTCACCACGACAAAAAAATCTCAATCACAGATTTTTTTGGATTATCCGAAGAAAGTTTGAAAGGTGATTTTCAGTTGAATGACAGGCAAATAAATGATTTACAAAAAGCAAAATCTTCACTTGCCAATTATGCTTTTTTAGCGGAAAATTTGCAAAATAATGGAGTTGAAGTTATTCCTGTTATATCTTCCGAATATTCAAAAACATTAAAGGAAAATCTAAAAAAATCGGTACCAACAATTTTATATATCAAAGGCAACAAGCAAATGATGCAAGAAATGTCTATTGCTATTGTGGGTTCAAGAGATGCTTCCGAAGTGGCTTTGCAATTTACTGACAATGTTGCAAAACAGGCAAGTAAAGAATACAAAGTGGTTGTTAGTGGTTTTGCAAAAGGCGTTGATAAACAGGCATTGGATTCTGCTATTGCCTGTAAAGGACAAAGTATAATCGTGTTACCGCAGGGAATAATGACTTTTGAATCCGGTTTTAAAACCTATTACAAACAGATTATTGACGGTGATGTGTTAGTGTTAAGCACATTTCATCCGAAAGCAGGTTGGGGAAAAGAGCTGGCAATGGCGCGTAATCCAATTATTTACGCACTTGCCAACGAAATTTATGTGGCTGAGTCAAAATCTTCAATGAATCGTCAAGGGAAAGAAACAAAAGGCGGAACATACTCAGGGGTAATAGATGGACTAAAAAAAGGGAGAACTATTTATGTGCGAAAACCTGATATTTCTGAAAAAAATGATAATGATTTTTTAATTAAAAACGGTGCTATAGCTGTAAATTTCTTTGGCGATACATTTAATTCTTACAAAGTTAATGAAGAATATTCATTATTTGTTGCAGAATCTCAGCCGGAATACAAATCATTAGAAAAAACAAAAGAACTAACTCTTTTTGATTAATATAAATTACAATGAATAAACTATTTACCATCAACAGAGAAAAACTATTTACCCTCTTAGAAGGCAACGAACCTTCAACCGAAGAATTAAACCTTATTTTAGAAAAAGCACACAAATTAAAAGGGCTTGATTTGGAAGATGTTGCCGTGTTGCTTCGTGTGCAGGATACCGAAAAAATAAAACAAATTATGGAGGTTGCCAAGTATGTGAAAGAGGAGATTTACGGAAAACGGCTGGTACTTTTTGCGCCGCTATACACCGGAAATGTGTGTGTGAACAACTGCGTGTATTGTGCTTTTCGCCGTGCCAACAAACATTTGGTACGCAAAGTGTTAAATATGGATGAAATTGAACAGGAAGCACGAATCCTCTTGAAAGACGGACACAAACGTATTTTGCTAATTTGCGGTGAATCGCCCAGAAACGATATTAACTATGTGTGTGAAGCGATTCGGAGAGTTTATTCCATACACGTTGGAAAAGATAATATTCGGAGAATTAATGTGGAATTAGCACCCATGACAGTGGAGGAGTTCCAACAGCTGTCGAAAGAGAAAATTGGTACTTATGTCTGTTTTCAAGAGACTTACGACCCTGTTTTGTACAAAGAATACCATCCGGAAGATACGCCCAAAAGCGACTATCTGTACCGTTTGAATGTGATGCACCGTGCTATGGAAGCAGGTATTCCTGATGTGGGTCTGGGCGTTTTGTTCGGCTTGGCCGACTACCGTTTCGAGATTTTGGCGTTGATGGAACATGCCAAGGATTTAGAAAACAGGTACGGTTGTGGTCCGCATACTATCAGTTTTCCAAGAATAGAACCGGCAGAAGGCGCCCCGCTGCCCGAAAATATTCCCCATAAAGTTTCCGACGACAACTTCAAGAAAATCATTGCCATTATACGTATTGCCTTGCCATACACGGGTATTATTTTAAGTACCAGGGAGAGCGATGAGTTGCGCACCGAACTTTTTAATTACGGAATCAGTCAAATATCCGCGGGTTCCAGAACAAATCCGGGGGCATATAGCCACGTTGCCGATAAATCGGGAAGCCAGTTTGCATTGGGCGACCACCGCTCGTTGGAAGAAGTAATCTCCGGAATGATTGACTGCGGCTATATTCCGTCGTTTTGCACGGGCTGCTACAGGCACGGCAGGGTAGGTGCGGATTTTATGGACTTGGCAAAACCCGGACTCATCAAGCAGTTTTGTTTGCCCAACGCATTATTCTCTTTTAAAGAATATCTTTACGATTTTGCTAGTGATGTAACTCGCCAAAAAGGTTTAGCATTAATCGAAAAAATGATAACACAAATGCCTGATACAAAAGCAAAAACAAAGATTTTAGAGGAATTGGAAGCGATAGATACAGGGAAGCGGGATTGCTATTTTTAAAGAAAATTACTTTCTAACAGCACCACATTCTCCACATGATGCGTATGGGGGAACATATCCACCGGTTGCACTTTTGTAACGGTGTATTTTTTAGCAAGTTCTGTAATGTCGCGGGCTTGGGTGGCGGGGTTGCAACTGATATACACAATTTTGGGTGGTGCCATTTCTAATAAACGGGCAATTACGTCGGGGTGCATGCCGGCTCGGGGCGGGTCGGTAATCACCACGTCGGGTTTTTCGTTGGGGTTTGTAAGAGTCGAAAATTTTCGCCCCCTACATAATACGTCTTTCATGTCGCCGGCAATAAATTCGACGTTGGTAATTCCGTTTTGCTGCGCGTTGTATTTGGCATCTTCAATGGCGGCTTCTACATATTCAATACCTATCACTTTTTGCACTTGTCGGGCAACAAAAAGTGCGATCGTTCCTGTACCTGTATAAAAATCATACACAATATCTTTTGAAGAGATTTGTGCAAATTCCCGCGCCACTTTGTACAATTCCAACGCTTGTAAACTGTTGGTCTGAAAAAATGAAAGCGGACCAATTTTAAACTGCAAATCCTCCATTGTTTCCGAAATATGCGGTTCACCGGCATACAACACCGGTTCCAAGTCGGAAATAGAATCGTTTAATTTTGTGTTGAGTACATAATACAACGAAACTATTTGAGAAAATTTTTCTTTAACAAAATCTAATAATAGTTTGGTTTTCTCATTCATTTCGGTTAAAGAAAGAATCACCATCAGTTCATTTTTTGTATTATTTCTGATGATGATATTTCTTAACACTCCTTCGTGGGTTCTGATATTGTAAAATGCGATGTCGTGTTGCATGGCAAAATTTCGCACGCTGTTTCTAATTTCATTGCTGGGCTCGGCTTGTAGGGAACAGTGCTTGATATCCAACACTTTATCAAATTTTCCCGGAATATGAAATCCCAGACCTCTTGTTTCCAAACTTTTTCCGGCATCGCGCAAACGCATATCTTCCTCATCCAACCAACGCAAATGCGAAAAAGTATATTCCAATTTATTCCGGTACTCGTATTGATTTTTTGAAGGAATGATGGGCAAAACGGGCGGAAATTCAAACTTTCCCAAATGACGAAAAGCGTCTTCTACTTGTTTTTGTTTGTATTTCAATTGCGTTTCGTAATCCAAAATTTGCCACTTGCACCCGCCGCACAGTCCAAAATGGGCGCACTGCGGCTCAATTCTGTGCGGCGATTTAGTTTTGATGTTTAAAATGCGGGCTTCGGCGTATCCTTTTTTCCGTATAAACACCTCTACATCCACTACATCGCCAGGAACAGCAAACGGAACAAAAACGGTGAGACCATCCTTTTTTCCCACGGCTTTTCCTTCCGCACCGGCATCCATAATTTCCAAGTTTTCTATTTTGTAGTATTTCATATTTTTTTTAGCACGCAGATGACGCAGATTTTAATTATTAACGCAGATATTTTACAATTTCCATTTTCCATCCTTTTTAAAGAAACCTTTGCTCAAAATATTTTCACCATCCAAAAACAATAGATAATCAGAGTCCATAGAAATCCTTACGGGATTTTGGTAAGCATTATTTGAAATCGCTGTAAATACTATCATTCCTGTTTCTGAATTTTGGGGATTCGGTACACAAAACATCAATCTGAGATTGGGGTCGGTATATTCTTTGTCGGCATAAATAGTCTCATTCTCAATCTTAAAAGGAAGAAGATGAGCATATTGTTTTAAAAACAGATTACTTTCAATTGTTCCGTAAGCACTAATGCCATAATCCGATAAATCTGTTTTTAAGGCGGTGGTATCCGCTAACAATAATCCGTTTCTTAACTGCGACATATTGAATATCTTTGCAGCATAATCTTGTATGGTTTTAAGAGATTCGGCATTAGTATCTTGCGTTGGGTAAATAAAAGCCCGCCGAGGTTCATTATAAACCTCAACAATCGGTCCCTTAAAGTTCATATCCACTTGTTTCCAGTATTCCATCTCGAGTAAATTCTCAAACAAGTTTAATAGTTGCGGGTAAAATTCCGAAAAGGTAATTCCTCTTTCATCTCTCTGTTTTTCAAAATCTTTCAATTTTTCAATAAGTGGTATTACATAAATAAAACGCTTTTTCAACTCATAATCCAACATTTGCTTTGCCTGTTGGGTATCCGCATACAATTCCAATAGTCTAACATGTATTGCTCTAATAATGTGCTCATTAACATTCATCCACCAATGTGAGTATTCTCCTGCAATTTTTTTTGCGATAGGCTCCTGCAATTTTCCGGATGCGTTCACTCTATCTCTATATTTCTCGGTTAGAGGATTGACAAAAGGATGTCCCCACTCGTGCCAAACATAATCCCTCAAGTTTACCATATCCATATACGGCACCCCTTCTTTCTCAAAGTAAGTTGTAATACAGGCATAAATATCTAATTTTCCATTTTCGTTAGGGATGCGGGGACCATAGCCGCCGGAAAATGCAGGCGATAAAATAATATTGTAACTCGCGTGGGTTTCGTTATAATAATTTTCTAAAACTTTTACCAAATCCATTTCGCCCATTTCAGCAATCGTTAAATCTAAAATTTGATTATAAAGCGGGATTTTGCTATTCCAAAAATTCTCAAAATTTGACACTTCGGCAAATTGCTTTAAGGCAATTCGGTATTTTTCCAAATTTTCAGCGCCGCCGCCACGTTCCAACAAACGTTCCGTAAATGGAGTTTGCTGTTCCAATTCAGGAACTTGTGATAGATGCAACATAAATTCAGGTGGCGCATCAAGTCCAAAACTGTAGTCGCCCTGAATAAGCTCATCCGTTAATGCAACAACTTTTTCCGATGAAAAAGGTTTGAAATAAGTTATGGCTTCCTGACTAAAAACTTTTTGTTTATCAATATAAGGAGTATTTGACAATAATTGAGCGGCATTTAGCAGTTCCATTCTGGGGTCAATGGAAATTTTAAGGTTTCCAACAGAGCGTACAATGGGGTTAATGGTATTCACTTGTGAATAAGCGCAAAAATTACAGAAGATAATAATGATAAAAACAATCTGTTTCATGGCTATATACTATTTCATTATTTTGGGTGATGGCTGGATGTGTATGGAAATTATCCGATTTTAAGATTATTCCCAAACATAGTTTCCATGTATGTTCTCACGGATGCTGGCAAACGAGGATTATTCTCAAAAAACCAAATAAACGATTGTGAATCTACCAAAACATCCATTACATATAATCTTTAAAATCGTCTAAAGGTTGATTAAAGTCTTCGCTCATCCACGTTACTGTACCTTTCATACAGCCAGCGTATGGTTTTTGGGGTTTACGATTACGATATTTGTACATTAAATAGTCCAAATAATCCGAAACCTCATGTCGTACCTCAAATGGTAACTGCATTACTTTGCTTTCTAAAACTGTGGTTTCCATATCTTTAATAGTACTTTTTTCTTTTCTAATTTCGGTGCAAATTTACAAGTTTTTTTTCAAAAATGCGAGATTGATAAAAAAATGCCGGAAATACACTTGACTTTCTCAATATACCTTAATTCCGCAACACATTTCTTTATTATTAACACAAAGCGTTGCAAATAAAAAATTTACAACGCTTTTTTGTTTGAAAATTTTCACTATTTTTGATGCGTGAAAAACAAAAATTACTAAAATTCAAACAGATATTGCAAAAATAGAAAAAATATTCAAAAATATCACTCCCTATGCAGGAATTTTTTTTGTAAATGATGAATTTTCTAACTTAAGATTAGACAAACTAATTGATATTCAACTTGGTAATCGTTTATCTACCTGCGGTTATTCTTACAGTAATATTTTTCGCAATTTATTCAATCTATACCTCAGCGGAGGCGACTGTGCAGAAGATATTCAGCAGCACTTTCGCTCAACCTTGGAGCAGATTCCAAATAATAAAGTGGCAAGCGCCGATACGATGTTACGTGTTTATAATGAGTTGGCTACGGAAAATACTATGGTCGTTTCTAAAAGTAATAAGGTGTATCAATTTAATATCAATGAAAAACTTAATGACTTGAATATAAAACTATTATTGCTAACCAATCAACTAATGAAAAATAAGTTTTACGATTTTGACTACGACAATCAAATCATCGAACATGAAAAATATGATGCTCAAAAGACCTACAAAAAGAATACCGGTTACTTTCCGGGTGTTGCTACCATTGCCGATAAAATCGTTTATATTGAAAATCGAGCCGGCAATGCAAATGTAAAAACCGCACAGCCGGAAACCTTGGAACGAGCTTTTAAATTATTGAATGAGAACAAAATATTTGTTAATAGGTCTCGTATGGATGCAGGTTCGTATTCCAAAGAGATTGTAGAAATAGTTGATAAATACAGCCAACTTTTTTACATTCGAGCCAATAAATGTGAGACTTTGACGGAACAAATCAGGCAAATTACAGATTGGCAAATTGTTGAAATTAACTATATTAACTATCAAGTGAGTTCAATTCCATTTACAAATTTTCTAACGGAAAATAATTATCGCTTGGTAATTATGCGTGAAAAATGTAAGGATGCACAGTTAGATGTTTTTGAAGGCGAAAAATTTAATTATCGTTGTATTCTCACTAATGACCATAAATCTACTGAAAAAGAGATAATTGAATATTATAATCAACGTGGAAACAGCGAAAAACTATTTGATATTCAAAACAATGACTTCGGCTGGAAACATTTACCAACTTCCAATATGAATGCAAATACGGTATATTTGATAATTACTGCGATGCTCAATTACATTGTCAAAAAAGTTTCCGATGTATTTGCGGACATTCTTCCCACGAGTCGTCTTAAACGATTTATTTTCAGATTTATATCTGTAGCAGGAAGATATGTGTATAGAGGAAGACAATGGATTTTACAGCTTTATACAGAACGACCTTATGAAAAACTTTGGGTATAACAAAATTGCCCAAAATGCGGTCTCTGACAATGCGAGGCAGGGTGAATTATGCCTATTAGTTAAAATTTTGATTTTGAAATAGTTTTTCCCTTCTTAAAACTTGAAAAAATCGAAAACAAATCGGATTTTTTGTGCATTTTTTTAAAGAAATTACATTTTTTACTTGATAGAATCACCTTTATTAAACCTTATTTTTTTGCTTGCGGATTTAAGGATATATTACAATTTTTCTCGCCACACCATGCTGCACATTGCTCACTTTCAGAAAATAACTCCCTCTCTGCAGTGAAGATAAGTCTAAACTGCCATCTTTAAAATCGACTTGATGAAAAACTTGTTTGCCCAACATATCAAAGACCAAAACTTCATAACTATTTTCCTGATTTGTAATAACATTGAAAACTCCGTTTGTAGGATTTGGGTAAATTTTTAAATCTTTGAAATAGTTAATTTCATGCTTTTCGATGCCAACATTTGAAAAGTCTATCAAAACATTATCAATATTAAATTGTTTTGTATTTTTAATGATCCATGGTCCAAAACTTTCAAACCTAAATCTAATTTGCACGAATGGGCTGCCAATATATTCATTTAGAGAAACTTCATAAGTTTTCCATTTAGTAACACTTTTTTGAAATTTTGCTAATTTATGCCAGGTTTTTCTATCAGTCGTTATTTCAAGATAACATGTTGTATTACAGAGATATGGTTTTCCGTAAGCAGATATGGAATTTCCAATACTATGATTATAATCAAATTTTAGTCTGATTTTTTCAGTTTCTTCAGGAATGGAAAACCACTGCATTTCAAGAATATTATAATAATTATCACTAAAACTCCATTTTCCATCGCTATTGGGTGCATTAGATAAAATAAAATTGGAGTTACTATTTCTAACCACCCAACTATCATTTCTAATGATAAAACCATCGCTACAGGTTTCAAAATTATTGAAATATGGGATGGGTAAAGGCTGTGTAAATACAATAGTATCAATATTTGATGGGGCACTTTCTATATATGTTACGCTATCTTTTGCAGTAATAAAATAAGCGTATTCATTTCCTTCCATAACATCGAAATCCTCGTAATTAGTCACTTCAGTTTCAGTAAGAAGCATTCCATTTTTATACAGTTTGTAAGTTTCTGTTTCTGGGGTTTTGTCCCAACTAATGGTAACTTTTGAGATACCTGAAACCGCACTTACATTTTGCGGAGGCAACCAGCCGTTTGCCAATTCTGCTGTAGCGGCAAGTGTGGCTTTTACAAATGCAACCCCAAGGTCTAAACTATTCACCCCATTTCCCAGCGTATCACATTTTCTATGATAGCAAGGAATATCTGCATCGTATTCGCTATCAGAAATATACAATGCCGCATAATCATGAATATTAAAACTCGTATTATCGCTGTTGTAGTGGTCTCCTTTTATAAAATGAAAAGTAGGAACATCGGGGATGTACAAATTGGCTACTTGAAAATAGAAGTCGAACAAATGCTTTGCAATATGCGAATAGCCCACTCCCATCTTTATATCTCCAAGGGCTTTCGGGAAATACCCAATTTGGTCTAAATTAAAAACGCCGAGAATATTCATGTTTTCATTAGCACATTTTTGCGCATAATCAAAACTGCCCACTAATCCAAACTCTTCGCAATTGAAGGGGATAAATAGAATGGAGCGTTTGGTTTCTATCTGACTTAAAATTCGGGCACATTCCAGTACACCTGCCGTTCCGGAGGCATTGTCATCGGCACCGGGACCATCTTGATGGTCATAATGAGAGGAAATTAAAATATATTCATCGGGAAACTCGCTGCCTTGTTTCAAAACCACCACATTACCTGCAGCAAGGGTATCACTTAAATAGGGAAAATAATGTAATGAAATATCCAAATCACCGTAAGACTCAAACTGTTCCACCAACCAATTTTGCGCTTCTAAAGCAATTGGAGAGGTGGCACTGCGTATTCCCAAATTTTGCATATAGCGAATATTATCTTCCAAAATGGTGATACTCACTTGTTCAATCAATTGTTGAACAGCAGTATCTATTGTCGTAACATTTGGATAGGATTGAAGGCTACTTCCTTTATTATCAATGGGGATTTGCGCCGAAAGGGTTGTGCTACAGAGCAATACAAACAGGATAATCAATTTTTTCATAGGAATTATTTTACAGCGCAAAAATAGCATAATAACCACAGTGTCTCTGTGTAGCTTTGTGATCTTAGTGACTCTGTGTTTAAAAAATATATTCATGTATAATAAACTTTACCTATTTTTGCGCTCTGTTTTATAGAATTATGATGCCGAAAACTTTTCACATTACTACTTTAGGTTGTAAACTAAACTACAGCGAATCTTCGCATATTGCAAGAGAACTGCAAAATCATGGTTTTGTAAGTTCCTCTCATCCAGATTATTTCATTTTGAATACCTGCACGGTTACCGGCGTTGCGGAAAAGAAAGCACGGAGTTTAATTGCACAATATCACAGAAAAAATCCTAAAGCAGAAATTATCGTAATCGGTTGTTTTGCCGCACGGGATAAAGCGCAAGTAGAAAATTTACAAGGAGTTACCAAAGTGTTCGGTTCCGAAGATAAAATGAATGTACTTTCTTATCTATTAGAGCAAAATATTCCTCAAACACCATTAATCACTAATCACTTATCACTAATCACTAATCACTTATCACTAACCACTCATTTCCTTTCCACCTTCTCCTCCCACGACCGAACGCGCTCATTCTTAAAAATTCAAGACGGGTGCGACTACCATTGCAGTTATTGTGCGGTGGCACGTGCGCGGGGAACCAGCCGAAGCGACACTATTGAAAATGTGCTGAAAAATATTAAAAAAATTGCACAATTAAACTGCAAAGAGGTGGTTTTGACAGGCGTAAATACAGGAGACTTTGGAAGAAAAAACGGAGAAACTTTTTATCAATTATTAAAAGAGATTGACAAACACAAACTCATTGACCGTGTGCGTATTTCATCCATTGAACCCAATTTACTAACTGATGAGATTATCCACTTGTTTGCCAATTCAAACACTTTAATGCCTCACTTTCATATTCCGTTGCAATCGGGTTCGGATAACGTGCTGGCTGCCATGAAACGGCGATATAAAACTGCGCTTTTTGCCGAAAAAGTGCATAAAATTAAATCTGCAATGCCCCATGCTTGTATAGCAGTAGATATGATTTCGGGGTTTCCAACAGAAACAGCAAGCGATTTTGAAGAAAGCATAAACTTCTTAAACAGTTTGCCTATCAGTTATTTGCATGTTTTTACTTATTCCAAACGATCGCAAACTCCAGCTGCAGAAATGAAACCCCAAGTGAAAGACAGTGTGAAAAAAGAACGTACTAAAATTTTGTTGCAACTTTCTGAAACAAAGAAAAATATATTTTATAAAGAACATTTACACACCAAAAGAGCAGTTTTATTTGAAGATGATGTAAAAAACGGCATGATTTTTGGCTTTACAGACAATTACATCCGCATATCAGCTCCTTTTGATAAAAATCTCATTAACAAAATAATTGATATTGAATTGTACGGGGCGAAAATTTTCGCCCCCTAACATTAATTTTTATAATTTATGACTATAAAAGAATCCGAACAACAACTTATTGAAGAATTTTCCTACTTTGATGAATGGATGGATAAATACGCCTATATCATTGAATTAGGCAAAGATCTTCCGATGATTGACCCACAATTCAAAACGCAGCAACATCTCATTTCCGGCTGTCAGTCGCAGGTGTGGCTACATGCAGATTTTATTGAAGGGAAAATTGTTTTTACCGCCGATAGCGATGCCATTATTACCAAAGGAATTGTAAATCTGCTTATTAAGGTGCTATCCAACCGAACCCCACAAGAAATTTTAGAAGCGAAATTAGATTTTATTGATGCGATTGGACTTCGGGCGCATCTCTCGCCTACGCGGTCAAATGGGTTAAACTCAATGTTGAAACAGATGAAGATGTACGCAACGGCGTTTTTATTGAAACACACCTAAAACGATTTTTTTGAGTTGCTAAGATTAGGCAAAAAATATATTTTTGCAACTTGATTTATGAAAAAAATTATTCCCCCCGTTGACAAAAACCTTTTAGAAAAGGAACTTACTGAAAGTAAATTCTTACGAGAAACTAACGTAGGCAATAATTTCATTTATATAGTAACGGCGCACGATTCTCCCAATGTAATGCGTGAAATTGGCCGGTTGCGTGAAATTACATTTCGTGAGGCCGGCGGCGGAACAGGGAAAGAAGTGGATATTGATGAATTTGACACCGCCGAAATTCCTTTTAAACAACTTATTGTGTGGAATAATGAAGCCAAAGAGATTGTTAGCTCTTACCGATTCATTTTGGGCAAAGAGGTGCCATTAGATGAAAACGGATACCCACATACACCTACATCAAAACTTTTTCAATTCTCTCAAAAATTTATTGATAATCAATGGCATAAAACAATTGAACTGGGGCGTAGTTTTGTACAACCCAAATATCAAGGCACCCATAACCCGCGGGTTGGGCTTTTTTCGTTAGATAATTTGTGGGATGCTGTGGGTACTTTGGCCGTGGATTACCCTGATGCCCGTTTCTTTTTGGGAAAAATGACTATGTACAACAGTTACAACCGTTTAGCAAGAAATCTAATTCTCTTCTTTTTAAGAAAATATTTCAAAGGAAAAAAAGAATTAATTACCCCTTTTCATCCGGAAAAAATTGATAAAAGAAAAAATATTTTTCGTTCTATTTTTAGAAATGGTTCTTATAAAGAGGATTTTAAAGCGCTAAATGAGAATATTCGCGATTTAAAAACTTCCATTCCGCCACTCATTAAAAGTTATATGTCGCTTTCCAAAACAATGAAATACTTTGGTGTTTCTGCAAATCCTGAGTTTGGACCGGTGGAAGAGATTGCCATCATGATTAAAATTAAGGATATTAACGAAGATAAAAAGAAGCGATATATTTATTCGTATAAGAAAGGCAGAAGCAGAAAAGCAGAAAAGCAGAAAAGGAGCGAGGAGATTCCCCTCCAATGAATTGGAGGGGTGGACGCGAAGCGGACGGGGTGGTAAGAAGGGGTGCATGCCGCAGGCAGGCGGGGTAGTTTATATAAAAAAACATGATAAAAACGATAACATTTTTGCAAAGTGAAGTAGATTGGCGGAAGGCTCCCCCACCCTCTTTGCCTGAGTATGCGTTTATAGGACGCTCAAATGTAGGCAAGTCATCTTTAATCAATATGTTGGCAAACCATAAAACCATTGCCAAAACATCTTCCAAACCCGGAAAAACGCAAACTATCAACCATTTTTTAGTAAATAATGCCTGGTATTTGGTAGATTTGCCTGGCTACGGCTACGCAAAAGCATCGAAAACCATGCGCGAAAAATGGGCAAAAATGATTCACGATTATTTAGTTTTGCGCGAAAATTTGCAAGTAGTTTTCGTTTTGATTGACGCCCGCTTAGAACCGCAAAAGTTAGACCTGGAGTTTAT